>JACKQG010000005.1_pt1 | contig 281941 bp, 101 predicted proteins | sample 8237621 | NCBI WGS metagenome assembly JACKQG01 (sample SAMN15677084, study PRJNA649215) | marine metagenome | biome: marine; feature: Black Sea; material: saline water; isolation source: suspended particulate matter (SPM) from the Black Sea western gyre | collected 2013-06-09/2013-06-10...
GGGCGGCGGGCCGGGGTCGGCGTGGCGTCTTTCCCGGTCCGCCAAGTCGTCCGGTGGGCGTGCGAATCCGGGGGGACGACGGCCGTCATGAGGGCGTTGGCGGTTTTTCCGTCGATGCACGCGTCCGATCAGTACTTTGGCAGGACGCCACCGGCTCGACGCGCCTACGAAGACGACAAAGAGGGAACGCTCGCGGATGCCGGAATCGTCGCGCCGGAGGGTTCGGTCGAGCGTGAGCAATTTGAGGACCGGCTCTATAGCACGGAGCCAATTGCAACATTTACACTGGCGAACTCGTTGGCCGGTTTTCTCGCACCCTGGCTGCTTTGCATTGTCGGCATCGCAGTATTGAATTGGTCGAACCAAGAGCTGCGTCGTCGGTTAACACTATCAGCAGTTGCGAGCATACTGTTGGTCGCGGGATGTTTTGTACTGACAAAGAGTCGAAGTGCGACGATCGCGGTTATTGCTGGTGTGGGCTTCCTAGCTGTTTACGGACGTCGATGCGGTTGGCGACCGGGTTGGAAGTCGTTGGTCGTTGGCGTCGGTTCACTCGCGGTAATATTCAGTCTGGCCGTCTCGGTCGGTGGTTTCGACTTGTTGGTGTTAACCGAGTCTTCGAAGTCACTGCTTTACCGAGTGCAGTACTGGCAGGCATCATTGGCGATGATCGCTGACGCCCCGTGGTTTGGCTGCGGCCCGGGTAACTTTCAGCAATCGTACACGGCTTACAAACTACCAGCAGCGAGTGAGACGATTGCTGACCCGCACAACTTTCTTCTCGAGGTGTGGTCGACTTCGGGTAGTTTGTCGATGTTGGCTTTCCTCGGCGTTTTCGTTTGCTTTGCTGTGCAATTACGCAACGGCCTCGCCGCGCTGCGATCTGATTCGGCGCAACGCAACACGGAGGAAGTCGGATGTGTCAGGGCGGTCTATTGGGGAGCCTTAGCAGGCGTGCCGCTTGGGTTTATCGCTGGTTTGACGGTCAGCTACCTTCCTGATACTGCATTGTTCATGGTTGGTTTGCCAGTCGCGGCTGGCATTGTTTTCAGTTGGCATTCGTGGGTGCTTCATGGGCGTTTGCCGATTGTTGTGTTGCTCGCTTCGGCGGGTGTCCTATTGATCAATCTGTCCGCAGCAGGTGGGATTAGTTTCGCCGGTGTTGCGCTGAGTCTATGGCTGTTGTTGGCCACGGCGCTGAATTTTGCAGAATGGCCGCGCTCGACACTTGTTTGGTCCGGTCGAACTGCTTGTGCGGCAGCGACGGCCGCCGTGGTGATCGCCGTTTCGTTTTGGTACTCGACTTTCGCACCGGTCTTAAACGTGAAGACTCACCTTGCGAGAGCTAACGGTTGGCAGGAGCAAGGACGATTTCTCGAGGCAGAAGACGCACTGCTTGCCGCGACCTCAGTTGATAGTTTCAGCGTCGAGCCGTGGCAAGCACTGGCCCGTTTGCGGTTGAGTAGGTGGCTCGATCATGGCGACTCCTCGCGAGAGAAAGCCTTTGTCGCAGCAGCGCGCGAGACGCTTCGGCGCGATCGCCGGTCAAGTGCGGCCCACCAAGCTTATGGCGACTGGTACCTCGCCGCATATCGGGCTAGGGACGACCAACCGCTATTAGAGGAAGCGATTTTTGGATACCGGCGTGCAGTCGAGCTGTATCCAAATTACAATTTTGGTCATGCTCAACTGGCGTGGGCTCTGCATCTGGCTGGACAGTCGGAGGAATCGGGACTTGTCGTTGCCGAAGCATTGCGTCTGAACCGTTTGAATCCTCATCAGGAGCAAAACCTTGCTAGGCGTAAGGTTTTCGACCCACCCCGCCGAGTCCAATCGCAAGAGCCGAATCCGACTTGCGACAACACAGAACAATTGATGGAGTCACTGCGTAGCAGCCCTGATAGCGGACTTTCCCGTTGAACGAGCTTAAGTGCTGTGTTTTTAGGAGTATTACAGGATGCGTCTGCCGGTCATTGTGGTCCTTTTAGTCTTCCTTGGGGTGGCTTTTGGAATTGCTCGCAGTTGGAGCGAATTGATTGGTGTCGAAGAAAAACTTGAGTTACCGCAGTCGGTTCGAGTTGGTGACGCGGGAACGGCCGCTGAGTCGGAAGTTGGCGACGAAACCGGCACATCGCTGGCGGTCGTTGTCGGTGAGGCGATGTATGACGTCGGAGTGATGAAGAGGGACGAATCAAGATCCCATACTTTCGTCGTACGCAACGACGGCAGTGTCGATTTGTTGATCGAAAAGCAAGATGTCAGTTGTGGATTGTGCGTAAAGACGCAATTCGAGAGAGCCGTTGTGAAACCCGGTGAAGTGGTTGAGATATTTGTTACCCTAATCGCGCGGAAGCCAGGCCCTGAATTGAGCGAAGGCTTGGAAGTGCGGACAAACGACAAAACACATGAGGTCATTCGGTTAGAACTAACGACTTATGTTACCGAGTCCGCAGGTGCTTCGGTCAACGAGTTAGCACTAGGAACTTTCTCGACGTCTGAAGGAGCGTCCGCGACTTTTAATGTTTACGGATTCGCGGGCGATCAACTTGATATTGTCCAATGCGAATCTGAAGATCAAGCGACTAAGCGATTCTTTGAGCTGGAAGTCAATGATTTGTCGCAAGATGCGGCTAAGGCTGGCCAGAAGTATGCGAAGTTCGGTAAGGAGATCAAGGTAACGATCAAGCCAGGCTTCCCGGTTGGCCCTTTGTATCAGGGCATCACGATTGTCGCTGACACTGGCGAAAAGGTAATTATCCAAATCCCACTCTCTGGTCGAGTGACTGGCGACCTCTCATTGATTGGCGGTTTAAAGTACTCGCCTGCCAGAAGTCGATTGGCGTTGGGCCGGCAGCTTGCGGGTGAGGGGGCTTCTGCAACATTACACCTGATGGTCAAGGGCGAACATCGAGACGATGTGCAATTGACCGTAGGCGAATGCGATCCTGCCGATTACCTTACAGTCACCATTGGAGAGCGAAAGACTTTTAATGACGGTAACGCGTATTTGATTCCACTTACAGTCGAAGTTAGCAAAGATACTCCCGTAATGAATCGCCTCGGAGGAGTTCAGACACCGACCGGAAGGATAGTGTTGAAAACAACTCACCCGACAGCAACCGAAGTCGTGCTTTACGTGCGATTTGCTGTTGAGTGAGAGTGGTTAGCTGAATACCCTCGTTTTTACAGGCGGATGCAGGGAGCCTCTGCGGGAGGCGATTGGAATGCGAGCGACCACTCACGGAAGGACTAACTAATGCGATCCTCAAGAGCGAGATGGAGGATTTGCCTCCTCGGATTGCTGCCTTTGTTGTCGGCTTGCGACTCAAGAACCACCTCGCCATCCGGGGCTGCAGCAACGGGAGATAGCTCGGACTCGATTGAGTCGGCGGCCGCCCCGGGCAACTCCGCCGCCGATGCAACTGAAACAACTGGCCTGCCGTCCAGGATGGACGAGCCGCGGGAACGCGATGCGGAGTTGTCGAGTGAACCGCTTGTCGATGAACTTAAACTGTTTGATGGATGGGGCACGCCGGAAGTGGTTCTCTTTGTCACCGGCCAGCAAAAGGGGTACATCGAGCCTTGTGGCTGTGCTGGTCTGGCGAATCAGAAGGGAGGTTTGGCGCGTCGTCACACGCTTGTCCGTGAACTGAAGTCGCGAGGTTGGCCGTTGCTTGCTTTTGATGTCGGAAACCAAGTTCGCCGATTCGGGCGTCAGGCTGAGCTGAAGTTTCAGATTACGGTCGAGGGGTTGAAAACGATCGGTTACGACGCGATCGCATTTGGCGAGAACGACCTCGGGCTATCAGTTGGTGAAGTTGCTGCCGCGACGATGGCAATTGATGACGAAGTCAGCCCGTTCGTGGGTGCGAACGCAGCCGTGTGGGATCGCAGTTTTACGCCTCAATTTCACATCTTGGAGGCAGGCGGCAAGAAGATCGGCGTCACTTCCGTGCTTGGCGCTGCCGAACGAAAGAAAGTCAGTAGCAGTGAAGTTGTCTTGCAGGCCGCAGCACAATCGCTCAGGGAAGTCTTGCCGCAACTGAAAGAGGCCAAGTGCGACCTGTTCGTACTCTTGGCTCACGCGTCGCTTGACGAGTCGCGACTGCTGGCTCAGCAATTCGAAGAATTCGATATCGTCGTCACGAGTGGAGGATTGGGTGACCCCACCTACACACCGGAAGCGATCGAAGGGAGCAAGGCGATTCTCGTTCAAGTCGGCGTGAAGGGGATGTTCGCGGGAGTCATCGGAGTTTTTGCCGACTCGGATGAGCCTCTGCGCTATCAAAGGGTGCCTCTTGACGCCTCCTACACCGATTCTTCAGAGATGCTTCAGTTACTCAAGTCGTACCAAGACCAATTGAAGACTACAGGATTGGACGGATTAGGCGTAAGGCCCTTGCCTCACGAAAGCGGAAATCAATTTGTTGGTTCCCGAGCGTGTGCCGAGTGCCACTCGACGGCGTTCGCTGTTTGGGAGAAAACGCCGCATGCTCATGCAACCGACACGTTGGTTCATCCGGGCGAGCGCTCACAGATCGAGCGACACTTCGATCCGGAATGTCTTAGCTGTCACGTGACCGGATGGAACGCGCAGAAATTCTTTCCCTATGGATCGGGCTACTTGGGGCTCGAGCAGACTCCTGCGCTGGTCGGCAATGGCTGCGAAAATTGTCATGGGCCGGGCTCCGCTCATGTCGCCGCGGAGTCGGGAGACATCGATGCGTCGGACGAGATGCGCGAGACGCTTCGAGTTGCGATGCGACTGCCTTTCGAAAAGGCGGAGGACAAATGCCGCGAATGTCATGACCTCGACAACGATCCCGACTTCCAAAAGGAAGGAGCCTTCGACAAGTATTGGCCGAAGGTGGAGCACATGGGGCTAGATTAACCGCTCTAGCGATCGCCCGACTTCCGTTGGGAACTCGTAACCTGCGAGTTGTGAAACTGCGAGTTAGCAACTGTCGAAGCTCACGGGCGATGTCGGGGACACACAAACGCATCTTGTGTTAGAACAGTGAAACTACCCAGGTCCGTGGCCGTAGATGTGCTGGATCGGTGTTTCGTGGCCCCAGGCGATGTCTTCTTTGGGGACGTCGATTGCTGCTGAGATCTTTTCTCGTTCGCTGGGCGATGGTGTCCAGCGGTTCATGAAGATGGCGCGCAGCTTGGGCAGGTCGAGCCCACTTCGGTCTGCGATTTCCAGAATCGAAATTGATTTCTCTTTGCAAAGGTCTTGAATGTTGGTGGGCATGACTCTCTCTCCCGCTAGGGGACTAACTACATAACTCGGTCTTCGGCCCAGGGATGGCGTTTGCCCGTCTTGAACTCTTTGTACTCGCCAGCGAACTCGTTGTGAATCGATTCCGGCTTGTACGACGTGTGAACTGCGTCCAGGATCGGTTTGATCTCATCATCGCTGTATCCGATCCCGGTTACCTCGAAACAATCGCCGTTCACGTCGAAAACTCGAAAGTGATCTAACCACACACGAGCTTTACGCAATGTCCGAAGTTCATTGCGCGTCCGTTTTAGAAACTCTAAAACGTCGGCAAGGTTAGCGACCTCGTAGTGAAATGTGGCAAGCGGTTCTTGCTGCATGACAGACTACTGCAATGTAACAATCCCTACGGAAATCGCTTCTCGAAGAACATCTTTCGAGACGGCGATTTCGCTGTTGTCATCAAGGTCCAAGACCACAGGTTCGACAGAACGAAGCACGCCGGACACCCATCCGCTACCGCCATCGTACTTGATCTTCGTACCGGCTGAGAATCCGCTGGGGAGGCCGTTCCCGCTGGCCCTAGCGGGTTTTGGTGCCGCCGCTTTCTTGGGGGCAGACTTTCCGGCATTCTTATCGAACAAACCTGCCAGCTCTTGGAGTTGCTTCCAGTTCTCCAGGCGTTCCTGCTTGGCCTTCAGCAGCAACTCACTAGGATTCCCTTCCTTGTCGAAGTGTTTGCCAAATCGGCCTTCACTACGGCAGAAGTCGACGAAGTCAACTTGCTCGCCGGACTTGGGATTCTTCCACCAGTCGTCGTTGACGGCTGGGTTACCTTGCAGCGAGAGACGCTCGCGAATCGTGTCGCCCTTGCGGGGATCGTAGACCATCAGCGGGAACGCCCGCGTATCGACCGCCAATTGCGCTTGATCAGTCGCCATGTTGTCCGCGACTCCATGTTCAGGCTGGCAAGTCGTGTAACAGCACACGATCGCTGGACCATCGAACTCCATCGCATCAATACAGGCACGATAGAAGTGATTCACATGGGCACAGGTCGTTTGGGCCACAAATGTCCGGGGATGCATCATCGCGATTTGCGCGATCTCCTTGCGGCGTTCCGTTTTGCCTTGGATGGCTTTGCCGTGAACGCTCATCTTCGCGTTCTGTCCCATGTAGGTACTGGTCGAGGCTTGTCCACCCGTGTTTGAGTAAACTTGTGTATCGAGAACCAACACCTTGATGTTCATGCCACTGGCCAGCATCCGGGACAGCGATTGGAAGCCGATGTCGAACATTGCGCCGTCGCCACCGATGCACCAGATTGGCTTGTCCTGCCAACCCTTCTGATCCCACCGCACTCGCAATCCCATGGCGTAGGCAGGAGCGTTCTCGAACAGCGAGTTGCTCCACGGAACGAGATAAGGATTGTACGGGTACGTCGAGGTATAAACCGTATTGCAGCCAGTCGCTGCGATAATTCCCCAATCGTTTCCGTACTTGGCGCCCGTCGCCGAACACATCATTCGCAAGGCACTTCCTTCGCCGCAACCCGCACAGCTGCCGGCACCGCCGACGTAGATGTGCGTTTCCTCTTTGAGCATCATGTCGATCAGCAGTTTGTCGCTGATGAAGCGATCGTCGGACGGACCGAACTCCTTGAACATGCGATGCACTTTGGAGATGTCGGTCATCATGTCGTCTGTCTTTTGGACCATCTTCAGAGCGTCGTCGTCGCAAACGGTAACGCACTCCGCGCAGCCCTTGCACTTACTCGGATCGATGATGATCGAAAACTTGCCGCCCTCTCCCGTCTTTTTCTTGGGGCCAGCGTAGTATTTGGTCGGCTCGGACCAAGCCAACTTCTTGAACAGTTCGCGATCCGCTTCGTTCTCGATCTTTGCCAGTCTGGTATCAAATTCCTCTTCACCGACGACCTTGCCGAGGATGGCGGTGTCTGGGCAAAGCGTCACACAATCCATGCAGCCCGTGCATTTGTCGTTAATGTATTCGGGAATCTCTGGCGCCACGTAGCTGAAGTCACGCAGCGTGGCCGTTCCGGCTGGAATGAGTGATCGTGAGACGGACAAATCGGCCGGTAGATCTTTTTCGGCCGTTCCGTCTTCGTAAGCACGGATGATTCGCTCGTTGAAATCGTCGACATCCAGAACCGGCAGGCGGATCTTCTTGTAGCCATCGTCGACCAGTGTTCCGTACGAGTTGTTATTGAATGGATCGCGATCATTCGCATCATTCATCGATTTGTCTTCTGAAGCCGTGGCCATATTATGCGTCCTCGATATTGAGGTGATGTATCGGTAACTGAATTCGTCGTGGGCTGTCTTAGCCCGAAACGTATGCGAGGATCAGGTGCGTCCTCAATAAGGCTTCGGGTCATCGAAGCTAAGGCGATGCTTCGATCATTTCTCGCGGCACTTCTTGTGATTCGCTGTAGCCGCGGTTGATACAAGTCATGTTATCTTGCACGACACGTTCCCCGCGTTTTCCAAAGTACTTGCGTATCGCTTTCTCGACCCCTGCCATGACTTGCTCGTCCGAGATGCCGCTGTTCTTGGCATAAGGTGTGAGTTTCAGAAACGCGCCAAGTGTGACGACTCCCTGCATTCGCATCTGCAAGTCGGCGACCGATGCGACCTCGCGAGCAATTTTGACGGTGTCGCAAAAGTAGAGGTGAATGTTCTTTTCGCGAATATATTGTTTGTGACGTTCGGGAATTCGTTGCCAGACATCTTCCGGATTGTCGTAAGCCGACTGCATAAAGATTGCACCGCCATCGACCATTCCTTTGAGCGGATTCGCGAGGATGGCGTTGACGTCGTTCAAGATGATCAAGTCGACGAACTCAAGTTCGCTATGAGTCTTGATGTGTGCGTCGCCGATCGTGAGATAGTACGTCGTCGGCAGGCCCTTCTTTTCCGAACCGTACTTGGGATATGCCTGCACGTCCTTGCCGAAAACCTCTCCCGCGATGGTCGCAATGACTTTGTTGGTGGTCACCGAACCGAAGCCACCAACGGAGTGGCCTCGCATCGAGAATCCGCCATCAGGTCGCAGGTCAGGATCTTCCGTGCGAATCAGCGACAACGGATGATCGATCCCGACGCAGAAATAATCCTGACCATCGTTCTCCATATTGTCAAAGGCGGCGATGATGTCAGCCGGTCGTACGTCGCGGCTTCCGAGACCTGCCGCGCCGTGATAGATCTTAGGTATTCGATCTATCGGCTCGTGTCCCATCTGTCCGCTCACAGCGTCGCAGAAGGCTGCTTTGATCTCACGAGTCAGGTGGTTGCCCGTCGTCGACAGCGGATCGTCCATTCGCTCGAAAATGGTGATGGCTTTTGCGTTCTTCAACGCATTTACGATCTGGTGCATGGGGAACGGGCGGAAGCAATAGATCGTGACGCACCCGGCCTTGATTCCCTTTTCGCGAAGGTAGTCGACGGTGACTTCTGTCGTTTCCATGTAACCACCGAGTCCGACGAGGATGTACTCCGCGTCCTCACAACGATGCGGCATGATGAAGTCGTACTTCCGCCCCGTCTTCTTCGTGAAGAGATCGAAGGCTTCCTCAAGTGCTGGCGCAACTCGATCGTAGTACCAACGCTGGGCGATCTTGCCCTTCATGTATGAGTCTTGATTCTGAACGACGCCCGACATCATCGGATTCTCGGGGTCCATCAGATTAACGAGTTTCTCGTTGGGGTTGCCAACGTACTCCTTCATGAACTCGAGCTCCGGCAACCGAGCAGTCTCAACAGTATGCGTCGTCAGAAAGCCGTCTTGGACGTTGAAGAAGGGTGTTTGAGTTGCCTCCGCAGCTCGTCGCGAGATCATGCAGAGATCCGCGGCTTCCTGGGCGTTCCGTCCGAATAACATTCCCCAGCCGACGTCTGCGCAGCTCATCACATCATCGTGACCAGCGTGGACGTTCAGCGAGTGACTGGTCAACGCGCGAGAGCCAATATTGAAAACAACGGGCAGTCGCTTACCAGAGATCGTGTAAAGAACCTCTTTCATCAGGACCAATCCCTGACCGGACGTGAAGTTGGTTACTCGACCACCAGCCAACGCAAAACCTTCACAAAACGAGGCTGACGAGTGTTCGCTTTCCGGTTCCATGAAGACGAGCAGATCGCCCCATAGATTTGCATTTCCATTGTGGACTGCCGCGTTGAACCCCGAACCCATCGTCGTCGAACTGGTAATGGGATACGCGCCGCTGCCGTGACAGACCGCCGTTTCGACATGAACGACCGCCGCTGCTCCGTCGCAAGTGGTTGGGATGCCGGGATACTCGTATTTAGATTCGCCTTCCTGTTCCTCAGGAATACGTGTGAAATCTTTGTCTTGAGAGTCTTTGGCCTTTGGATCAACAATAGTACTCATATAGGCTCTCTTTCGGTCTGGAATTTGCTAGCTATTTGCTCGTATACGTTCTGCCGATGTGGTGGAGATAGAGTTCTTTCGGTTGTTGGGGCGTCGCAGTTGAGTGAGAAGTTGCCTCACGCCAGCCGCTGAAGCGTCGAAGAACGTCAGCTCCAATCTCGATCGGCGTACCGTGCGTTACTCATGCGATGCGAGATCCGCCAGCTCTCGCTGAAGGTATAGCACCGATAGGGTAACTGTTTCGCCCGCGACCTGCAAACGCGGATTGCTAGTTCCGCCGCTCATTGTAGGGGTGGTTAGGGGCAGCCGAGAGCGAATAAATGCAAGAGTCGTCGATCAACTTGCCTAGTTTACCTACGCCAGGATAGGCGCGACGACCTCGCCGTGAACATCCGTCAGGCGGAAGTTTCGGCCTTGAAATTTGAAGGTCAACCGTTCGTGGTCGATTCCAAGGCAGTGCATCATGGTGGCATGGAAGTCATGAACATGAACGGGGTCGGCGACAATGTTGTAACTGTAGTCGTCTGTTTGGCCGTGTGAGATTCCTGGTTTGATTCCACCGCCGGCCATCCAGGCAGTGAAGCAACGCGGGTGATGATCGCGCCCATAGTCTTCGGCAGTTAACTTGCCTTGGCAGTAGGCTGTCCGACCGAATTCGCCGCCCCAGACCACCAGTGTGTCTTTCAGCAGATCTCGCTGCTTTAGATCCTGGATCAACGCCGAGGAGGCTTGATCGGTGTCCTCGCATTGGATTTTAATCGCGGACGGGAGATTCGCGTGTTGATCCCAGCCGCGATGGAACAGCTGGACGAATCGAGTGCCTCGTTCGATCAGTCGGCGCGATAGCAGACAGTTATACGCGTAAGTCCCTGGCTGTCTAGCTTCCGCTCCGTACAGCTCGAATGTGTGTGCGGGCTCGTCGGAGATGTCAGTCAGCTCCGGAACCGAAGATTGCATGCGATAAGCTAATTCGTATTGCGCGATCCGAGTCGCGATCTCCGGATCGCCGAACTCTTCCAGATTTCGCTGGTTTAGCAGAGCCAAGTCATCAAGCATGCGGCGCCGCGTTCGTTGGTTGAGCCCCGGTGGATCGGAGAGATACAGCACAGGATCTCCGACGGAACGAAACTTGACGCCTTGGTACTTAGTCGGCAAAAAACCGCTTCCCCACAGCCGATCGTACAGCGGCTGCCCCGGCTTGCCTTTGCCAACCGAGACCATCGAGACGAAAGCTGGCAGGTCTTGATTCATCGAGCCCAGACCATATGCCAACCACGCTCCCATACTGGGCCGCCCCGCCAATTGTGCACCAGTTTGAAAGAACGTGATAGCTGGATCGTGATTGATGGCTTGTGTGTGAAGTGACTTCACGAAGCAAAGATCATCTGCCACCTTTGCCGTATGCGGAAGTAACTCGCTCACCCACGCTCCGCTCTCGCCGCGCTGCTTGAACTGGAATTTGGTCGGCGCGACAGGAAAGCTATCTTGGGTCGCCGTCATTCCGGTCAGTCGCTGCCCCTGACGAATAGAATCGGGCAACTCTTCGCCTCGCTGATTCGATAGGCCGGGTTTGTAGTCGAACAGGTCCATCTGTGACGGCGCGCCGGACTGGAAGAGGTAGATGACCCGTTTGGCCTTCGGCGCAAAGTGAGGTAAATCTGGAAGGCCACCAACTTGGGTTGGCGTTTCCGCCGACTGCGATTCGGCGTTCAGCATCGTCGCAAGCGCCGCACTTCCGACGCCGAGTTGCCGGAAGAATTGGCGACGAGTAGACGTTAATTGAGATTCCAGGAGTGGGTGCATCGCGAACCTCGTACATCAGCGGGGTGAGTGACGGCTTGTTATTCTAGGTCCGCGCAAACCGGACTGCCAGCTGATGTCTCATTAATCCCAAATCCTTCGTCCGTTCGGCTACAATATGGGCACGTTGGCGATCCCTTACGTCGAGTGGAGTTGAAAATGCTGCGAAAACTGTTTTTGTTAAGTTGCGTTTTGTTGTTCGCGAGTCGCTCGGCGAATGCCCAGCACTTCAAGCTGGATCTTTCGACACCAATGTCGCCGCCGACATGGGCGCTGCTCGAACGAGAGTTGCTCCGCGCCAACACTGCGGCATGCGAGGAGTTCCATGCAAAATACTTCGACGAGCGAGGGTTCCTGCTGTGCGTCGAACGATGGGGCGGCGATGATGGTCCCGACGACGCCATCGAGAACTGTAACGATTGGCCGATCTTGCACTCGCTCGGTGCGCCGGATGTCGTCTTGCAAATGTATAAGAAAGCTTGGGAGGGGCACCTGCGGCAGTATACGCTGGCGAAGACGACGCACGTTCCCTTCGCAAAGGATGGGATGTATTACAAAGAGTTCCCTGTCTCATTTGATTGGTTGCACAACGGCGAGGGGCTGACCGTCTTCAACTTGCAGGGTCTTTCCGATCCTTACGACGACGGTTTTCAACAGAGAACTCGACGCTTCGCCGGCTTCTATATGAACGAAGATCCGGGTGCGCCGAACTATGATCCAAAGCACAAGATCATTCGCAGCATGTTCAACGGCAGCCGAGGGCCGTTACTGCGAAAGGCCACGGCGGTTGACTGGGCTGGCGATCCGATTGAAGTCAAGAACCGCTTTCGCCCTGGTCACGGCGAGGAAAGCTACGAGCAGATGCTGGCTCACTTCGAGGACTACAACGACATTATCGGCGACTTGCCGCAGAATCTGTTGACGACCTCGTTGGCGCTGAACGGTTACATGATGAGCGGCGAGGAGAAATATAAGGCGTGGTTGTTGGAATACGTTGACGCGTGGGTTGATCGCATGAAACAGAACGGATACATCATCCCGTCGAATATCGGATTGGACGGAAAAATCGGAGGCGCGACCAACGGCAAGTGGTACGGAGGTTGCTACGGCTGGGCCTTTACGGTAGTCGTTCCGCAGGATGGCAGCCTGGCTCATCGCAATACTCACAACAAAGGCTTCACCGGATTCATGAATGCCTTCATGTTGACCGGTGATGACCGATATCTCGATCCTTGGCGTCGCCAAATCGACAAGATCAACGCACAAGTGAAGATCGTCGACGGTCGTGCGCTGTACCCCAAAATGTACGGCGACGACGGTTGGTATCACTACACGGCTGAGAAGTATAACTACGCGGCGCTCGAATTGTATTACCTGTCGATGCGCGACGAGGACATGGCCGAGGTCCTGCCTCGCGAGTTCGTTTCCAAAAGCAAGGCGGGCTACCGAAACAACGAGCAATTCACGCGAGATCAAGGTTGGTTGCTTTATCTTCTCGGCAAAAATGCAGACTATCCCGAACAGGCTTTGCGAGCCGATCTGGCTCGCGTGCGTGAGCGAGTCGTCGGGATGCGCTCCGATGAAACGACCCCTGACACGCGGCTTGCCGACGATCCGATGCACTTGAATCCAGCGAGCGTCGCATCGCTGATCCAGTTAACGCTCGGCGGGTTGCACCCTGGTCATCAAGGCAACGTGTTGCAGGCTCGTCTTCGTTACTTCGATCCAATTTCGCGGCGAGCGGGAATCCCCAGCGACATGGGGGCACTTGTTGACCGCCTGACCAATGACGAAGTCGCGGTTACGATCGTGAACACGAATCAGCTTGAATCGCGCGAGATCGTTATCCAAGCCGGAGGATACGCGGAGCACGAGTTTGTAAGCGTGTCGCAAGGCGCGGGACAGCCACAAGCTCTCCATACGAATCAGCTTGCGGTCAAACTTGCACCTGGTGCGGGTAGCCGTCTCGTGTTCAAGATGAAACGCTACGCCAACCAGCCCACGATGACGTTTCCTTGGGATCGATAGGCGCTATTGGTTGAACTGGTTACTGAACGATGATTGAAACCACTCGATACCGCGACGAAGCACACCCACTTCGTTGCCCATCGTAGGCATGCGGCAGCCGTTCTCGACCGCGCGATCACAGAACTTCGGATCAGGAACGACAGCACCCCAACCAATCCCGTGGTTCTTACAGGCGGTAGCAACTTTGCCGATCGCTTCCCACAACCTGTCGTCGTGGAACTGACCAGGAATGCCGAGCGCCAGTGACAAGTCGGCCGGACCGATAAACAGCAAGTCGACTCCGTCAATCGCGGCGATCGCGTCCGCTTCTTCGAGCGATCCCAGTGTCTCAATCTGAATCGCGACGAAATGCTCTCGGTTCGCGTCGTCGATGAATTGCGTCGGCGTCTTGTGTGTGTAACTGGCATCGCAACCGCTGAGGTTTAACCCGCGAGTACCTCGAGGCGCGAACTTCGTCCACTTCACGAACTCTTCGGCTTGTGCGGAAGAGTGAATCTGGGCAGCCATCACGCCGCCGACACCCGCTTCCAGACATTGAGTAACCGGTGAGTAACCCGTCGGTGCGAGTCGGACGAAGCAGTCGAAGTTGTTCGCCTTGGCGGCCAGCGCCGCCATTACCAACTGCTCCGATGAGATGAAGGCGTGTTCCTGGTCAAGCCAGAACCCATGAAAGCCTCCAGCGAGTCCGTACATCTCTATCACAATCGGATGCACGACTCTTCCGATGGCAAACGTGCGAATCAATTCGTCGGTCGCCAGTAGCTCTTTGAACGATGTTCTCATGCCAGTCCTCAATAGTTGCTGGTGGGGGGAACCAGCAGTTTGTCAGTAGCGCGTTGGAGGGTCAAGCTATTCAGGGTTGCGGCAGACGCGACATGATAATCGGACAGAAGTGGATTCCCAGTGTTTCAATCGGTTTTCGTCTCCTGGTATGCTTTGACGATTCGAGAATCGGACATGACGCCAAACGGAGGTATTAAGGCCATGAATATGACTCGGTTTATGAAGACGTTCGGAATTGCTGGCGTCGTCTCGCTCTTAGGTCCGTGTTTGGAAACTGCAAGGGCGGCGGAATTGCCTGAGAAGCCGAACATCATCTACGTCATGTGCGACGATCTTGGGTATGGCGACCTTGGGTGTTTTGGCCAAAAGACGATTAAGACACCGAACATCGACCAACTGGCGAGCGAGGGTATGCGGCTGACGAGCTACTATGCAGGATGCACGGTTTGTCGGCCGTCCAGGCTGGTCCTCTGGACCGGAATGCATACGGGGCACACAGCGATCAGCTCGAACGCGAAGTACACGTTTCGGCCAAGTGACGTGACCGTCGCCGAATTGTTGCAAGGTGCCGGCTACGTCACGGGGGGCGTTGGTAAATGGGCGATGGGGGGCGTTGGGACGACAGGTCATCCGAATCTGAATGGATTTGATTTCTGGATGGGCTATCTCGATCAGAGTGAGGCTCATAATTACTATCCGTCGCATCTGTGGAGGAACGACCAAAGGGTGGCATTGGAAGGGAACATCCTGAGCGATCATCCCAACGCGCGCGGCCGGGTCGCGGTCAAACGGACGACCTATTCGCACGATCTGATTACTGAAGCGGCGCTCGATTTCGTTCGACGGAATCACGAGCAGCCCTTCTTGTTGAATGTTCACTGGACGATCCCGCATGCAAACAACGAAGGTGGGCGGGTCACCGGCGATGGAATGGAAGTGCCGGACTATGGGATCTACGCAGGTCGGGATTGGCCCACGATGGCGAAGGGCCAAGCCGCAATGATCACCCGAATGGACGGTGATGTTGGGAGGCTCGTCAACCTCGTGCGGGAGCTGAAGATTGATCGCAAGACACTCTTTATCTTCACCTCGGACAACGGCCCCCATTCCGAGGGTGGTCATAAGCATGAGTACTTTGACGCGAATGGCCCACTCCGCGGCTTCAAACGCGACCTTTATGAGGGTGGAATCCGCGAGCCTACGATCGCTTGGTGGCCGGAAACGATTGAGGCGGGGAGCGAAAGTGACGAGCCGCTTGCATTTTGGGATTTCATGCCGACAGCTTGCGAATTGGCAGGTTTAGAGTCTCCAACAAACTCCGATGGAATTTCGTTCCTGCCAACATTGCGCGGAACACTCCAGGCTTCGCACGACTATCTGTACTGGAAGTATGACGCAAAAGAAGCGATCCGGATGGATAATTGGAAAGGTGTTCGCTTGGCACTTCGTAAACCTATAGAGTTGTACGACTTAGACGCAGACATCGGCGAGTCGAAAGACATTTCTGCCGACCATCCCGAGATTGTTTCTCGAATTATCGAGTTAATGGACGAGGCAAAACGTCCACGCGGCTAGACGCAGGTTGGCTCAATTGAAGCTGGCTCGGTGGAGGGGGATAAGCGTTTCAGGTGAATCCCAAAGGAACGCGCAGGGGTTTTGCTGCGTCAAATGCCACAGATTGGGTCTGGTTTCTCGGCTGTCTGATGCTGAAAACTCTCTGAGTTTGCTCAGTTGTTATAGCTCGTTGTGGTGGCTTGTCGGCCTAGTTGTTGGAGTCGAGTCCGAGAACCCTGATATCGAGGTGAGTGGTCGAAGACTAGCCTCGTAAAGGGGTTAACTCGCTTTTTAATTGCATTAGTTTCGGCAGCAATTACAATCCAAAAAGCGGCGAAATGCTGCGCAGATTGTTTTCCAAAACTCGTATTTTAACTAGATTTACATCCTGCTGTCTGGCATATCGCCGATTGTTCCAGCGCTGCTCAGCCCTCTGAGTGGCCCTGTATTCTTGGTGGTTACGTGTCGTCGTAACCATCAGTCAGCGAATGCCTTGCAGATGATCTAGGGGTTGGTTTATGCCTAATCGGCGTCCACTTCGATCGCATTGGAAGTTCTTTAACAGCCGCAAGCGAAGGGCCGAGCGTCTCGATCGACGTATTAGTCGTCGTTCGCTCCTGGAGCCCCTGGAGCAACGGCAATTGCTTGCGGTCGGCCCGCAACTGGCGGGCATTCAGCTCAATGATGGCGATTTGCTGCGCGATGGCAGCGTGCGCCAGATATCCCCAAGTGAGTTGGTCTTTAGTTTCAACGACGGGGCGGCCATTGATCCGGACACGTTGAGCGGGATTCGCCTGACGCGAAGTGGCGGCGACGGCTTGTTTTCCACGGCCACCGCGACGAGTGACTTTAATACTGCAGGTCAGGTCGTTATCGACTTTACGGCCGCCAATTCTGGTGAATCTGGCAATGACATCTCGATCAGCGTGATCAAGAACGCAGTTCCAAGTTCTCCGTTGGTCAGCGTGCTGGGGAATAACATCTCGGTCGAACTGAATTCGACGACGGGCACTACCGCCGCGGAGTTGGTTGACGCGATCAACAATGATCTGGATGCGAGCCGGTTGCTTGTCGCCAACATCCGACGCGGATCTGGATCGACGAATCTCGCGACGCCCGCGATCAACTACTCTCCGATCGTGACGGGCGGAGCGAATGCCGCGTCGATCACCCATAACCTGAACCTCGGGACGTCTGTTGAGGTAAAGCTGACAGCGAATCAAGCGGGACCGGCTGGAGCGGGCATCGAGGTGGCGATCGCTCGCGTCGACTTTGGTGGTGTGGCACCTCCGCGCGTTACCGTGACGGATCGGCTAGTTACCGTCGAGTTAAACTCGAACTCGGCGTCTCCGACGACCTTGGGCGAGTTTGTTGGTGCGATCAACGGGGACGCGGCGGCTAGCAACTTGATCACAGCAACGTTGGAGGTTGGTGATCCAAACTTCGTGATCGGCAATCGTGTTGGTGCATTACGACTGCCGCTTGCCAATATTTCGGATATTCCAATTGTCGCGGGATTCGTGGGGCTAGGCGATTCCCCGCGTCAGGTCGTCATGCGGTTCAGCGAACCACTTCCCGACGACTTGTATCACGTTGAAATCATCGGTTCCGGTCCGTTCGCTCTTCGGAATGTGAACGGTGGGGCGTTCCGCGATGCCACGGACGATCTGGTTGACGATGGGGCGGACTTTGGTTTGAGTTTCGAGTTAGATCTCGGAGCCCAGATTCTTTCGGTCGTGCCGCAACCGGTACTTGTGAATAGCATTTCCAATGTTCGCTCTCAATTTCGTGACCGAATTAATGTCTACTTCAATGACGACGATCTACATCCTACTGAGACCTTCACGGGGCTGGAGGCGACAGATCCGACTGTAGTCGATCCTGCCTTCTATCAACTAATCTTCACGAACGACACGGTTCAAAATACAGACGATGTTGTCTATTTTCCGACGTTGGTACAGTACAACCCTGCGTCCGACTTAGCCGTTCTGGTTTTTGATGAACCGATCGATCAGTTGGGAAGTGGGCCAGGTACGTTTCGCTTACGGATTGGTACGGATGAAGTGCTGCCGCTTCCACCGTTGAGTAGCGCTGCCGGTTTCGCGACGACATCGACCGACTTTGGAACGCAAGGCGCTGAGTCGATCACGATTACTGCGAGTCAGGACTTTGCAACTCGTGTAAGTGTTGAGTTTACGAAGCGTGACTTTGGTGCCGCTGGGACGCCTGTTGTGTCGGTTGTGGGGCAAGAGATTTCTGTTGAGTTAAACACAAATGCGGGAAATGAATCGACTGCACAGCAAGTGGTTTCTGCGATAAACAGCAATGCTCAAGCATCGCAATTAGTGACTGCCTCGCTCGCAATAGGAACCGGTACCACGGACATTGCGACGACCGCGCTTGCGACCACGCTGACGCTAACTGGAGTTGGTTCGAGCTTTGAAACGGCGTCGAAGCTCGGAACTCTAGCTGGGCAAAGTCAGAGCCTTGTTGTTTCAGCTGCGATTGACCCACAGGCGTTCGCATTGGACTTCCCAGGGGACGAAGACGAGCCAGGACATCGCGACCTTCGCCCCGAGCTTCAACGTCACTTCTTGACGGACTTTAACGCCGACAATCTCGATGGAATCACGACGGCGTTTTATAACTTCGAGAATCAAATCGGGTTCGATCCACAAGGAAACGCAATCCTTAACGCGATTACGGAAGCACAGAAAGAACGAACCCGCGAAATCTATTCGCTTTACTCAGCGGAAATTGGGATCAATTTCATTGAGACCGCCAATCTTGGCATGACGGTCGCGACGGGCGATTTGCGAGCGATCGATTCCACGGTGAAAAACGGTCCCGGAGGCACGATCGGATTGGCTTGTCCCAATCCGCCGATTCCTGATGGTTTAGGCACCTACGCCTGTTTCGTTGGTAACAACGGTTTGCTGGACGGTCTTGCGATCATGGACCTGCAAGACTTCAGTGATCCGGGTGCCGACGCGTTTGGCGGGTCATGGTTCTTGACAGCGATGCATGAGATCGGCCACATGCTCGGCTTAGGGCACACCGATGAACTTCCCGAACTCACGATATTGAATGGCGGAGGCTCCGCGAATCCGCTGGCCTTCCCGGAGAATACGGTCGAGCCGATTTTTCCAGGCGATCACGATATCGTTCATGGCCAGAACCTGTATCGACCAGACAGCAAGGATATTGATCTGTTCCAATTTCAGCTGCCGGAAAATGGTCGATTGTCGATCGAGACGTTCGCCGAGAGATTACAGGACACGAGCCGACTTGACACCGTCGCCTCGTTGTTCCGACAGACCGCCGATGGCAGTCGCGAGTTGATCGCTCGTAATGATGACTACTACAGCAACGATTCCTATATTGAGCTTGATTTGCCGGCGGGAACGTATTGGGTCGGAGTCAGCGCGAGCGGCAATGACGAATACGATCCGGCGATTGACGACAGTGGATTAGGCGGAACGACAGACGGGCCGTATGATTTGCGATTAAACTTCCGGCCAGACGCCGATCGCACGATCGTCGACGCCACGGGCGTTCGTTTGGACGGAGACGTCGACGGAGTTCCAGGCGGCGTCTACGACACTTGGTTCCGTGCGACGGAAGTTTCGAAGAACATCTTCGTGGACAAGTCGGCACCATCCGCAGGTAACGGGACATTAGGAACTCCGTTTCAATTGATCTCCAACGCGCTAGCGTCGGCGCAGTCAGGTGACGTCGTTCGGATCTTAGCAAACGGAGGTGCTGACCGAAATCTCGCGACGCCGGAAGATAATCGAGCGTACGAGATTGGTTTCAATCGGCTGGGTGCCCCGTTGGCGGATGGCACCACCTTGGAAGTCCCGCAGGGCGTGACCGTTGTTGTCGATGCTGGGGCCGTTATCAAGTTGCGCCGGGCACGGATTGGAGTTGGCAGTTCGTCCGTGAACGTCGATCGAAGTGCCGGTGCGTTGCAGATTCTCGGTACGCCCGTCTTGCTGGACGCGTTCAATCAAGTCGCTCGCGATCCCCTGGGCGAGCCGATTCCAGGCAGCGTGTTTCTGACGTCGATTCATGATAGTGAGATTGGATTCGACACCAATCCGGACAGCTTTCCGCCGGATGCTGTCGCTGGTGATTGGGGTGGGATCGTATTTCGCAACGACATTGATCAACAGGATGCGAATCGATTCAACTATGAACGCCAAGGCATCTTCTTGAACGTCGTGAGCAACGCGGCGTTGAGTTACGGTGGCGGCACGGTTTTGATTAACGGCGCTTCGCAGGTCGTGACTCCGATCCACATCACCGACTCGCGACCGACGATCGCGTTCAACGATATTTCGTTCAGCGCGGACGCAGCCATGTCGGCGAGTCCCAATTCGTTTGAAGAGACGAATTTCGAGTCACCTCCGTTCCAATTCACTCCGTTCACGTCAGACTATGATCGAGTTGGTCCCAATTTGTTTGGCAACACGGCCATCGGAAATTCGATTAATGGTTTGTTTGTCCGTGTGACGACGCCGGCTGGTAATGCTCTGCAACCGTTGACAGTTCCCGCCCGCTTGGATGATACCGATTTGCCGTACGTATTGGCCGATCAATTGGTGATACAAGGTACACCCGGCGGTCACGAATTGGAAATCGACACGCCGACGGTGCAACTCGTCACGTCTACTCCGGTTGCCGGCGGGTCATTGGCAGCTGGCACGTATAACTATCGGGTTGTTTTTGTCGACGCGGATGGCAATGAAGGCGCGCCTTCCTCACCCACTGGTTCCGCCACAATTGATGCCAACTCCAACCTACAGTCAATTCGACTTGACAATCTCCCCGTCGCGACCGCAGGATTCATCTCGCGCCGCATTTACCGCAGCCAGCCAACCGGTAACGCTAACGGAGCGTTTGTGTTGGTTGGCGAAATCAACATAAACTCGACAAGCTTTACCGATACTGGCGGCTCGTTGGGTCGGCAGTTGACCGGCAGTTCCTTCGGAACGCTGCGGGCCCGGCTCGACGCTCGCTTGGCAATTGATCCCGGCGTTGTCGTTAAACTGAACGGCGGTGGGATCGAATCAACCCTCGGCGGCGATTTCTATGCCGAAGGCGTTGACGGTCGCGAGATCGTTTTCACTTCAATCTACGACGATCGATACGGCGGAGGTGGGTCGTTTGATACGACAAGCGACCTCGATCAAGTCGTGGCGGCTCCTGGCGACTGGGGTGGGTTGACCGGCGGACACTTGACGAATTTCAGCTTAGACAACGTACTCGTTGCATTCGGCGGCGGGATTATCGATATCGAAGGATCGTTTGCGGGATTCAATCCGATCGAGCTTCAACAGTCCACGGCTCGGATCACTCACAGCACTTTTGAAGACAACGGTTCGGGCACAGGCGGCCAAGCGGGCTTCGATCGAGCTGGTCGCGGTTTCAATCGCCCAGGCACCATCTTCGTTCGAGGTGCGCAGCCGACTATCGTCGACAATGATATTTTTGGCAGCCTTGGACCGGCTATCAATATTGACGTCAACTCTTTGAATCGAGAAGCGGTTCGTGATCGCGGGCGGAGCAGCTTCAATGCGAATGCCGACAGTTTGATCGAGTTAGTAGACGTTGCGCTTGATAATCAAGGTCCGCTGGTTCGCTTGAATCGCCTGAGCAACAATAGTACTAACGGTATGCAAGTCCGCGGTGGGACGCTCACCACGGAAGGCGTTTGGGACGACACCGATATCGTTCACGTTGTCGTCAACGAGAGTATTAACGTTTCCGAGTTTCATACGTTCGGCGGCTTGCGCCTTGAAAGCAGCGCGACGGAGAGTTTGGTTGTCAAATTAAGTGGCTCGAATGCCGATTTCACAGCCACTGGACTCCCGCTGGATATTGACGATCGAATCGGTGGCGCGCTGCAGATCATCGGTCAACCCGGCCACCCCGTTGTATTGACATCGCTCGCCGATGACACAGTCGGAGCAGGCTTCCAGCCGGATGGTCTCCCGCAACTCGACACCAACAACGACGGCATCGCTGATCTTTCTGCCGTCACTCCTACTGCGGCTGATATTCTCACAGTGACTTCGACGTCGATCGACGGTAACGCCTTGCGGGACGCCTTGCTAGGCCCCGGTGTGACGGCGATCGGCAACGCTACGCTGATTGGCGGTCCGACATCCGCCGGGTTCTTTAGCGGTGGCTCGACGGGTATTGGAATTGAGAGTGGCATCATTCTGTCGAATGGTAATGCACCATTTGCTAGTGGTCCCAATATCTCGGACTTCTCGACTGGAATTGCGTCACTTCAGCCGGATGCAGATCTTGATGCCGCCTTCAATGTCGCGACCACAGACACCACTTACCTGCAATTCGATTTCAGCTCCGATTCAAGTGAGCTGTTTTTCAACTACGTGTTTGCTTCTGAAGAATACAATGAGTTTGCGAATTCTGCATTCAACGACGTGTTCGGATTCTTTTTGGATGGGCAGAATATTGCTCTGCTGCCCGGCACCACGACACAGGTATCGATCAATACCGTCAATGGCGGCGGTCCGATTTTTGGCCTGAATCCTCAGAATCCTCAATTCTACGTCAACAACGATCCCTCCAACGCCGGGCTCTTTCTTAATGAAGTCGGATATGATGGCTTCACGGTTCGGCTAACCGCTCAAGTGACGAACCTGGCACCGGGTCCACATACGATTAAGTTAGCGGTCAGCGATGTAGTCGACACGGCTCTCGACTCAGGCATCTTTCTTGAGACGGGCAGCTTCTCGAACGAGGTAATCTCGCGCGGTGGACCCGGCGACTGGGGTAGCATCGCCCTCGAGCAATACAGTCACGACCGAAACGTCGAAAGTATCGTCGAAGCGGAACCTGCCGAGTCGGCGGCACCCGGCGTTAATGGCACACCACAACTAGCACAGGTACTGGGCCTGCTTGCTCCGAACGAGAAGGCTGGCGACGAAAACCTTCGTTTAGGCTTTGAGCTTCAAGGCAGTCTGACTGCTCCGGATGACATTGACGTCTATAGCTTTAGCGGACAGCCGGGAACAGAAGTTTGGCTTGACATTGATGCAACCAGAAACTCGCTCGACACGGTCGTCGAATTAGTGGACGCGAGTGGGACCGTCCTCGCACGTTCTGACAACTCGCTGGACGAAGCGATTGATCCGGGATTGTTAGTCAAGTCCGCGTCGATGGGAGCGACCGGCGTCAACCCGCTGCGGAAGAGCAGTTACGATCCACTCAACCCCACCGTACCGTCAGCACTAGAAATCCCAGATCGTTATTCGACTAATCCACGTGATGCTGGTATGCGAGTCGTTCTGCCTGGCCAACCAGGTGTTTCGAATATTTACCATGTTCGCGTGCGAAGCAGCAGCGACAACCTAGCTGATATCACTGCTGGAAAGACGTTCGGAAATTATCAGCTGCAGGTTCGCCTTCGCGAGCTAGACGAGGTGCCTGGGTCGACCGTGAGGTATTCGGACATTCGTTTTGCGACAACGGGCGTAGAATTATTCGGGCTGCCGGCTCACTCGCCAATCACCGGCGAGGCTGGTGAAATCGAAACGTTCGATCAATTCACCGGTACGTTTACGAATCCGAACGATTCGCTTGGCACAGCTCAGGATGTCGGAAACGTCGCTCAGTCTGATCGTGGGGTGATCGGCGTCTCAGGCGAATTGTCAGAAGAAGATGACGTCGACTTCTATCGTTTGATTGTCGAATATGATCGAGTCCAGCCTTCTCCGCCGAACGATCACCTCGCGGCGATCTTTGACATTGATTACGCGGACGGTCTGGGACGACCGAGTACGGTGTTATCGGTATTTGATTCCGATGGTGTTCTGATTCTCAGAAGCAAGGGCTCGAATGTCGCCGACGACCGATCGCCACCACTATCTGGTTCCGGTATTACTGAATTGAGCGCTGGAAGCGTCGGTACGGACGACCCATACATTGGTCCGGTCGAGTTGCCGGCTGGTCCAGAACTGGTTCCAGATGGATTGAACGACGCGTCCGATCGAGAGGTCTACTACGTTGCCGTTTCATCGAACACTCAGCTGCCCACGGAGTTACAGCAGTATCTCGACCCGAATCCAGCGAATCCTCTTATTCGCATGGAACCGGTCAATTCTATTCGGAGAATTGCGGAAGATCGTATCAGTTTTGGATTCGGCCAGACCGTTGCCGAGCCGCCAGAAATCACGGTCTTGCTCGATCCAACCACCAGCGTTGTGCCGTTCACGCTTGGCGACGTTACGCTATTCGTCAGTCAAGATATCGGGCTGGTAGCTAACACAACATCGACGCTCCACTACGTTGACCCATTCACGGGGGACGTTGAAGCGACGGCCGGTTCCTTCCCCGAACCGATCGCTGATATTGCAATACGAGGCGATGGAAATCTATTCGCCTTCGCGACCGGTCCAGATAACAACCGGGGACTCTTTAATGACGGCACCATTGGTAGCTATACTCAGATCAACACAGGTGATGCTACAACCACGAACTTTAGCGACGATAGCATCACGACCAATGTCCAAACCGTTACTTTGGCGTTAGGTGTTGAGCGCGCCCCACTGGGGAATAATAACGCCGGTGTTGGCATCGAATGGGATGCGATAACGTATCAATCCGATGTGGATGTTCAATTTGGAAACGGCTTTGTAGTTGGGAGTACCGGTGACGCGAGAGACAACGATCCAGATCAAGTTGGGCTCGCTGGAACGGACTATTTAGAGAACGTCTTATTCCACTTCGATACCAGGAACGGTGTCGTTGCGAATCAGGCGCCGAGTTCGCCGAACCGCATGGGGACTGCGCTGTTAAATGGCGTGGGAACGGACAAGAGAGAGTATGGCGAGATACTCACGTTTACTCGCATTGTGCCACTAAGTGCGGATATCGGAGACACGTTTGTACTGACGATCGCTGGAGAAAGCATCAGCTATACAGTCGTGGGCGTTCCGATCGACCTCGGGAATCCTTTTGGCGTTGTTCTCCAGGGCAGAGATCAGGAGGTCGTTGCTGGACTTGCGAACGCATGGCAGGCAAAGGCGCTCACGAGCCCGGCATTTGCGGCGTTTGAAGTGCTGAATAGCGGCCAACTCAACTCCTTTATTCAGAACTCGGTCTTTGGTCTCGCCACTGAACTTCGCGTTCGATTGGTCGATCCGGCATTCGCCGATGTCGAAATCGAATGGTCGGTAATCGAAGGATCCGTAAGTCCAAACTTTATTGGATTCAACTCGTTCGCGACTCCTACAGTCTTCATTGAGGGCAACGGACCGGGCGGACGCGTGACCGGTATCGACTTTGTGGGGAACGATATGTACGCGGTCACGGATCGCGGCGGACTCTACCAAGTCGACCTCTTTGGTGGCTTCGGCACGTTCATTTTTACTGGAACTAGCTTCTTTAGCAGCAACAATCTTGCGACCTATGTAAGTTCTTCTGCGATCGATCTGATGACCGGGGATAATGGTCAGCCGATTGAGTTCTCCGGATTGACCGCTGGGCCAGAGAACGTCGCAAATGGTCAGTACGCTGATACGCTGTTCGGGATCACCGACGGCGGCGAACTCTACGCTTTCAACACGCGAGGCGAGTTACAGCCGATCTTTGTGAATGACCAAACGAGCGTTGATACGGGCTTGTTTGCCGTTAACGGGTTGGCATTCTCCAACCTCGACCGCAACTTGTGGGAAGTGACCGGTAATCGCGGCAACAATCCGGGACATGGGTTGAACGGTGGCCCGAACGCAGACTACGAAACATTCGATCACAGCCAGCAGGACCTGCCAACGGGCGGTTCGAGTTTCTTCTTTGGAAACGATCGTGATAGTAACGTAGGTGGCAACCAAAGGTTTCTCGGGGGTCCGTTTACCCGAGATTACAACTTCGCCGGTGGTGCCCACGGTACGGTCATCACGAATCCCTTTAGCCTTGAAGGATACGCGCCAGCGGACCTGCCAGTTCTGTACTTCAATTACTTCCTCGATACGGAAGGAACCGATTACGATCCAGCACCGAATCCAGACATACTGACGCGTGATTCGTTCCGTGTTTTCGTCAGTGACGATGACGGTGAGTGGACTCTGCTGGCGACAAACAACGTCTTCCAAGACGCGGTGCTAACCGACGAGTTTGATTTCGGCGAAGGTTATGATCCCAGCGTCTTCGATTTTGACGCATTGTGTCAGTACCCGTCGGCAGACGGAGAGCCCTGCGTTCAACCGTTGTTCGATAACACTGGCGGTTGGCGACAGGCTCGGATTTCGCTGGGCCGTTTTGCAGGGAGCGAAAACCTCCGCTTGCGTTTCGACTTTTCTACCGCGGGCGAAATGGATCTCGGACCGGCGGGAATTGATACCGTTGGCAGTGTTGGTAGCGAATTGCGAGCGGTCAGCGGGGCGATTCTCCGTGACGGCCAGAACTTCACACTCGATTTCTCGAATCGCCTCGAGTTTGACTTCGGATACACGCTCGACGCGCCGAACGGCTCACAAATTCAGGATGGTGATTCCTTTACCATCAGCCCTTCTAGCGGGCGAACGATCACGTTCGAGTTTGATAACGATAGCGGCTTTGCCCATGACATCGCCGTTCAAAATGGTATCGACTATCGCGACGGTCAGACCTTCACTGTCACCAGTGGCAATGTGACCGAAACGTTTGAGTTTGACAGCGGCGCAAGCCTGCTAGTACCGTTGGCCGGAGCGAATGCTCTGAGCGATGGTCAGACGTTTGAGGTCAACGGAGTCACGTTTGAGTTCGACGATGACGGTGTGTTTGCTGGTGGCAATAACATCGTGGAGTTAATCGTCGATCAAGGGATCAGAATTCCAGCAGTGGGAGGCGGGACAGGTGGCTTAAGTGACGGCGAACTGTTCACAATCAACGACGGCGCGGGTGGCGCCGATATTAGTTTCGAGTTCGACGACGACGGTCTCGTGAATCCGGGATCACGTGCGGTCGACACGACCAACATTGAGTTGCAGGTTCCAATCGCAGGTTTCGGTTTCGGCGGAATCCAAGATGGCGACACCTTCTCAGTCGACAATGGCAGTGGAAACCAGCCAACGGTCTTCGAATTCGACAAGGACAACAGTGTCGGGATTGGCAATCGTGTCATTTCAGTGACGGATTCGAGCAGTCAGAGTGCAGTTGTCGGTGCGATTATCAATGCTTTAAACATCGCCAACCTAGGGCTGAATCCCGCAAGCCAAGGTGGCGGTGTGATTCGCATGGGAGTATTCCGACATACCGTCGATACTTCGGACACGGCGACGTTATCGGATAGGACAATTGCGGCGACGGCCAACGAGATCGCCGATCGTATGGTTGATCTAATTCTGAATTCTGGGTTGCGACTGACGCCGACCAATCTTGGCAACGGCCCGATTCAGCCCAACCCTGACAACGGATTGATTCAGTTGGGAAGTACGGTCCATGTGGTCACTACAACATCGGCCCCTAGCCTTACCGTTCAACTCGTGAGGGGCAATCAAGATGAAATCTCTGACTTAATGATCGCCGCCATCGTGAACGCGGCTGTGAATATCACGCCTGTCAATCTTGGTGGTGGAGAAGTCTTTCTCGGTGCGACGACCTCAGTTGACGTCACCGGCGCACCCGCCCTTAACATTAGCGGTACACCTGGCTTAAATGATGCGTCTGCCAACGCGGTTGTCTTCACTCCGACACAAAGCTCTGACGTAATTGCAAACTCGATTACTGTGGCGATTAACACCGTGTTTGGGATCAACGCTGTGACCAACGGTAGTGTTGTTGCCTTGCCACCGGGTGTATCGTTCTCTGCGGGCGGTTCGGCGGTGAACCCGGCCGATGTGATATCCGTTACGTTTGACGCCGATACCAATCCAGAGGGAATCGCTCGAAATATCGAAGATGCCATTCAAGGTGCCTTCACACCTGCCGTCTCGACAGTCGACCTCACGATTGAATCAAACGATCGATTTGCAACCGCTACGGACACGGGAATCACCGGCGGTCCAACGCTGTTCCGTAGCAGTGGAGTAATCGGTGATAACCCAGCGTTTCCATTTAAAGCTGGTTTGGATGTGGACTTCGTTCGGATGGACTTGGCGACTGGAGATGAAGTCTCGATTACTGCCGTCTCCTCCACGTTCACGCTGCAGCCGGCGATTCAGCTGTTTGACCAGCAAGGTCGCCTGATTCGTACATCGTCGGCTGGCTTCAACTTCCTAACCGGCTCCGCCACGCAAGCAAATATTGACTTTACTGCGGTCACGCCAGGAACTTATTTCGTCGGCGTTAGTAGCACCGGTAACCTTGACTACAACCCAGATTTCGCCGGCAGCGCTGATGTCACATTGCGAATTCCATTTCAAGGGAGCGCGATTGGTGGCTTGACGGACGGCGAAAGCATCTCAATATCGCAGGGACTTGGTGGTACTCCCGTCGTGTTCGAATTTGATCGTAACAACGTTGTTGCGGCAAATGCGATATCAATCAGTCTTGATGACATTGTTCTCCAGGTGCCAGCTGCTGGTGTCGGACCCGGTGGCATCCAGGACGGAGACACTTTTACCATCAATGACAATGCGGGAAGCGGCGACGTCGTCTTCGAGTTCGACACGGACGGCATCGTTAATACCGGCGCAACGAGTATCTTTGTCTCTCAAGGGCTGACGCCCCAAACGATCGCTTCCCAGATCGGTTTTGCGATATCGTCGAACCCTAGCGTGGGACTTTCTCCAACTTTTACCGGTACTAACACCGTTGAACTAAATACGACGATTCACTCCGTTGATATCAGCGGTACGCCGAATTTAGTTCAATTGACGACTCCTCGGACACAAGCGGAGTTGCTTACGCTACTTCGCGATGCGATTCGGACTGCGGGTCTTGGGCTCGCTCCTCAATTGGCGTCGACAACGTTTACATTCGGAACTTTTACGAGTACTTTCTTCACGGGCGGCCTAACACTTGATATCACAGACCAAGTCGTTGATGCGTCGCTCGCTCCGAACGTCACCGAAGTGATCCCAACGGCGACCGGAGGCTACGATCTGTCGATCGATATCGTTGAGTCATTCGACGTTTTCCGAATTGATAATCGTGTTAATCTACCAAGTGCTCAAACGATCGTACAAAGTGGTTTACCAAGTTCGTTCATTTCCGGTCGTCCGGGCGTCACCGCAGGACGGACGGCTGTGAATGTAAATTCAGGAATGTCCAGCACGGACGTTGCACAAGTTACCGCGACGGCAATCGGTCAATCGATCGCGGGTTACACCGACCAGATCGTGGCAGTGAGCGGTGCCGACATCGCGGATGGCGAAATTTTCGCTATCAGTGACGGAAACACAACGGTCAACTTCGAGTTCGAAAGCGGCTACTCAATTCAAATTCCCGATCCGGCTACCGATCCGAACGCTCTACTTGATGGCGAGTCCTTTACGATCAGTCGACCAGGTTCGTCGATCGACTTCGAGTTTGACAATAACGGAATCGTCTCTCCCGGTAATCTTGGTCTGCGGGTCAATGATCTGATCATCGAGATTCCGGCTGGTGGCGTGACCGAAGATCTTGATGGCGACGGTCGGCTAGACTTTTTCAACGAAGACGTGAACTTCAACGGGATTCTCGACCTAGGCGAAGATATTGACCTCGACGGTAACTTGGATCTCGGCAATGAAGATCGCAACTTCAACTTCGTCCTTGATGGCGGAATTGAAGACGGTGACACATTCACCATCGATCGCGGGCCTGGGACACCGACGATCACTTTCGAATATGATACGGACGCCGTGACCACGTTTGGTAATGAAGTGATCAGCGTGACGCCGGTCTCGGACGAGACTCAAGTCTCCAATGCAACGGTTGCTGTGTTGAATAATGCTGGATTGGGTTTAGACGCCAGAATCATTGGCGTAGGGGGGGGTGGTAATCCCTTTTCCTTCTTCTTCGGCAGCTCTTCCTTGCTGATCCAACTTGGCATCACCGACCACAACGTCGATATGACGTTGACGCCGACCGTTAGCACGAGCACAACTCCGCGAACTCAAGATGAACTCGCCGAACTTATCGTCGATGTTGTCGGAGGATCGGGGCTCGGAATTCTGCCGACCTATCTAGGGAATGGGGCGATACATCTTGGCGGGACGGCCTCTCACAACCTGGACCTGTCGAACGTCGCCACCATCACCTCCACCGGCCTGCCTGGTGCATCGGATCCGAACGCCATTGTTATCCCAGTGTTTCCATCCAGCACGGTTTCGGCGGCCGATGTATCACAGTTGATCCTGTCAGCAATAAACACCGCCCGGGTCAATCGCAACTTGTCAGTCGTCGCCGTGGCGGACGGGGCTCGTCGGGTCAATCTTCTTGGAGCGACGGTCCTGACGGACTTTACTCAAGCGCCCTCGATACCGGTGCATCGGTCTGGTGCCACGGTCACGTCCTATCAAAATATTGTCAACGTCGTCGACCATACAGTGACGAATCCTGGTCCGTTGGGATTGGAAGAGGCTTTGGCCGGCGACGAGTTCGGAGCCTTCGAAGCGAGTGGTATACCTCCGGCAAATCCCTACCCTGGAGCATTACGTGGATTGGACAACGCCCGCGAAGGCGTTTACGTGGATGATATCATTATTGGATTCGCGGAACGCGGCGAAGTAGTTATCGGTGCGACCGCGGATGCAACCTTTGTGCGAAATCCAGAGTTGTTTAACATCGAACTGCCGGTTGAATTTTTGCCGGCTAACGATATCCGTGAAGGTTCGTACGAACTTGAAATTCGACGAGCTGAAGAGTTTGGCAGAACAGTTGGCGATCTAGGCACCGAAATTTTTCTCCAGCGTTCGTTCGATACGAACGATCGAATCACTGATGCGGTGTCGTTTGTTGCTCCAGCAGGGCATGAGATTGTCGAAGGGCTAACGTTCACGCTGAGCGATGGTTCAGATACGGTGACGTTTGAGTTCGACGATCTGGCGATTAACGATGGTGTTGCGCTTACAACGGTTCGCATCCCATACAACGTTCGTGACACGGAATCAGTAATCGCACGTCGCATTCGCGATGCTATTAATTTGCCGATCTCCCAGTCCATCCTCGATATAACTGCCGCGATGGCGGATGGCGTCGTCACCGGGGCGCAGGCGTCGCCTACGAGTCCACTCAGCAGTAGCAGCGTTGTAAACCTATTCGGCAATTCGCCGCTGTTGACGTTCCAGGCAACTTCGGGCAGTCGAAACGTGACTGCAGCGGAACCAAACGACGTTACGATTTCAGCCATTGATACGGGGATTGGCACCAGCGGAGTGTCAGACTTCACCGGTACGGGAACCATCGGCGATAACGCGAATATCGCGTTGTCGTCTGCGGATGTCGATCTCTTCGGAATGGAACTGATCGCCGGGCAGACGATTACGATCGACGTTGACACACAACAAGGCACTGGGGCGCTTAGTCCCATCTTGTTGGTCTTTGACGCTCAGTTCCAAGGCTTCGTCTCGGGCATTATTGGCTCGTCGTTCCAGTTCACGGCCTTTTCGACTGGTGTGCATTACATCGGGCTGAGCGGCGCGTTCAACTTTAACTACAGCCCATTCATCGAAGGAAGTGGCGCTCAGTTTGCTGGTCAGTTTGGCAGTACGTTCTCAACCGGCGACTATGTGATCAACATCAGCACCGACGAGAGCAGTGGATTTGGTGTTACGGAGTTCACGGATACCGGCGATCGCAATGTTGTTCGCGAGCAGGGTCAGGTCCTGATCCACTCGAATAGCATTACCAATTCGCTCAACTTTGGTGTGGCTTCAGCGGCAGGCGCGCGCGACGGTTCGGGCGGAACCCCTCACGTCGGTCCACCTCGCACCACGCGAGAAGTGAATGCCGTAGGATTGACGACCGGAGTCGTTATTGCCAACAACGTGATCGCGGGCAACGGACGTGGGGGAATTAGCTTTACTGGAGATGTGAATCCAATCGGTCTACAAACCGCTGCAACTCCGTTCGGTCGAATCGTTAATAACACGATTGTTGGCGATGGTAGCGGGACGGGTATTCTGGTCGCTGATAATGCGAGCCCGACTCTGTTAAATAACATCGTCGCTGATCTGGATATAGGCATCTCCGTCGATCCGACATCTGTTTCGACAATCATTGGCGGAACGCTGTATCGCGGCAATGCGACGAATGCGTCAGGTACCAGTTTGGGTGCGTCGGCGATCCAGCTGACGGACCCGCTCGATCCTCTGTTTGTCGACGAGTCCACTGGGAATTACTATCTTGCCCCGGGCGCACGCGCCATCGACAGCTCGATCGACTCGCTACAAGATCGTCCGGAAATCGTTGCCGTTCGTGCTCCGTTAGGTTATCCCACATCTCCGATCTTGGCACCGGATATGGACGCGCTCGGGCAGCGCCGAGTTGATGATCCGTCGGTTTCATCGGGATCGGGACAAGGCTCGAATGTGTTCAAGGATCGTGGTGCTCTCGACCGGGCCGACTTTGCCGGTCCGACGGCGACACTCATCTCGCCTCGTGACAACGATGCACTCGGCTTTGACAGCGATGGACGTACGACGTTCGTAAACCTCACGAATCAGATCGTTCAGAACTTCTCGATCCAGTTACTCGACGGTATCGAACCGAATGACCCACAAGACGGTACGGGAGCGAGCGACGCGTCGGTTCGAGCTGATCGTGTTACGGTATTCCGCGATGACGAGAAACTGATCGAAGGCGTAGATTATAAGTTCAGTTATGACGCGACGAATAATATTATTCGTTTGACGCCGCTCGCTGGCATCTGGGAAATTGACCGCAAATACGACATTGAACTGTCGAACTCACGTGGTTTGCTGATAACCGCACCCAATGGGACGGAAGTCGTTGATGGCGACTCGTTCGGATTGACGGACGACTTTGGTAATGCCGTGAATTTCGAGTTTGACAGCGGATACGTTTTGGAAGTGCCGCAGACCCTAGCGTTGCAGGTTCCAGCGACCGGTGGCATGACGATCAACGATCGAGATACCATCACCGTGACAAACGCGGCAACATCCGTTACGGAAATCTTCGAGTTTGATCTGGATGGATTCACTACGGGAAGCAATATTCCGATTTCATTCACTCGATTCGATTCGGCAAACACGTTGGCTAATTCCATCGTGGATGCCATTCAGTTGGCTGACACGGATCTCGAGCTAAGCCCTGTTAATGTGCTGAACTTTAACGGTCGAGCTGTTCACCTGGGAACGAAGAGTACGCATCTTGTCGACCTTACCAACACGTCTTTGTTAGCAACGGGACAATTGGACGGTATCGATGATGGCCAAACATTCAGCATCGACAACGGCGAGCGCCGCGTGATCTTCGAATTTAGCTCGTCAGGCGGTCTTACCGATGGTGATCGCGCGATTCCGTTCTCCTTCAGCGAAACGCATGAACAGATTGCCGAGTCAATCGTTTCCGCGATCACGCTGGAAGGCTTGGACCTTAATCCGAGCTACGTCGCACTTAGTAGCGGTTTGATTAACGTCGGTGGAGAGTTCAAGCATTTGATTGACGTCACCAACAGTACGCTCATCTCGACAGGTACGCCGGGCGCGACACTAGAGTTTGGTATTCGAGTGCCGACGGTTGCTGGTGAGCTGGATCTCGAAACGATCATGGACAGCGAAGAGTTCACGATCAGCGACGGGACGGACTTCTTGACGATCGAGCTAGACAATGATGGCATCGTCGCACCGGATGACCCAGATTCGCATCCGCGTGTTGTCGTCACTTTCAACGATTCAACAACCACTGGCCAACTCGTGAACGCCATTGCCATCGCGATCCGAAACGGTGGAGTGGGGCTGTCCCCGAGCAACGCTGGCAACGGTGTTGTTCGTTTGGGAGGCACTTTGTTGCACACGTTGGACGTCACCAATAGCAGCTTCACTCAGCTGGGTTCCCCCGGCATCGCCGCTTCGATCGCTGTGCCGTTCAAAGCCGGCAATTCGTTCACCGCAGGCGTTCCGTCGCGGACACCAATCTTCAGTGCGGATGAGATGGCACAATCAATTGCTGGTGCGGTCGATGTGGCCGGGGCGAGCAATCGTTTGCGGGATGCGATTGCGACCGTTCAGGGACCGGATATCAACATCGAAGGCATTTCTAATGTAACCGGCTTAGCGACATTCCTGCGATCGGACATCGTTGATATTGCAGGAAATCCGCTGAAGCCGAATCGCGAAGACGGTACTACGAGGTTCACAGTAGCCGTTGGCAGCGGTGTTGACTATGGTGATGCTCCTGCTCCCTATCCGACTCAGTTGGCAGATGATGGGGCTCGTCATGAAGTGGTTGGTGACTTCTTCTTAGGGAGTGGCGTCGACGTCGACTTTGACGGACAGCCGACCGATTTAGCCGATGGTGATAACAACGATGGCTCGGACGACGAGAACGGTGTCGTATTCAACACCGTATTGACCGGCGGCTTCGGTGGAACGATCACCGTGATGGCGTCGGCGAGTGGCCAGCTTGATGCTTGGATTGACTTTAACCAAGATGGCGACTGGAATGACGCTGGCGAGCAAATCTTTGCTTCGCAATTGTTGAGTGCCGCAGACACGGTCTTGACCGTGAATGTGCCGGGCAACGCATTGCCGGGTGACACGTTTGCGAGATTCCGCCTCAGTGGATCTGGCAATCTTCGTCCGAACGGTCCGGCCGCGGACGGTGAAGTGGAAGATTACCAAGTTTCGATTGTTGGGAACCCTTGGCATAATCCAGAGAATCCATTGGACGTGGATCGAAGTAATTTCGTCGTTCCATTGGATGCGTTGATTGTCATCAATTATATCAATGCCAATGGCACTGGGCCGCTGCCTGCACTGCCCGGTCTAGACGATCACCGCGTCGACACGAATGGAGATGGTTCAGCGACCCCGATTGATGTCTTACGGATTGTCAACGCATTGAACGACCCATCGTTCCAGCCAGAAGGTGAGGCGAGCATTGACGTTCTGCCCATCGCGCAAAGTGACACTTCCGACGACCTTGCCGAGTCGTTCGCAACAGATGTCGTGATCGATCAGCGTATCGAAGTCTATGACCAGCAAGAAACGCAGCCGCAAGTTCGGCAAGCGATTCGCGAGGCGAAGTTTGTCAGTGCCAGCAACGAAGTGTTTGGAAGTGTTGATGCCTTCGCGGGAGCGGTTGATGGCCAGAGCGATTCGAGTGATCGTGGGCGTGGCGATGCTGACGAGTTGGATGACTTGACGCCCGATTCGTCTTGGGAATCAGGTGTCGACGACATCTTTGGCGACTGGGTGTAACTCGACTGCGGGAACCGTAACGACCCGTACAATCAGCATTTACGTATTCACTTTGCGTAACACTTCTCGCCGTTTCCGGTCATTTCGTTGAGGGATTTTCCGAATCGGATTAAGATCCGGTAAGGCCTTCTTCTCTTCACGCTATCGGAACACACAGGTTACGCGACGATGCCGCGACAAACCCGATCTATTCGAAAGTCTGCACGTCGCAAGGCGCGAAACCGGTCTCGGATACACTCTAACCGGCTAAACGGCTTCGAGCCTCTTGAAGAGCGAATCACGCTGTCAGCGACGCCGTTTGGAGCCCAGCCGAACGACACGGCCGAGTTTCTTCTCGGGAGCGTCAACGTTTCTGTTGTACTCTTGGAGTCGAACAGCGTTCTGAGCGCTGACAACCCGACGGTCGGGACGCCTCAGGAAGAGAATTGGACCCAGCAGAGTATCGATTCAGTTAAGCAGAAGGTTACTGACGGATTGCAATGGTGGGTTGATACGCTTGCTGGAATCACGGACAAGCATCAGTTGACGTTTAATATCGATTTTACGCACGCCGATTCGCCAGTTTCGACTCGGTTCGAGCCCATTACACAACCTTCCACCGATTATCAGTTCTGGGTTTACGACCTTCTTAACACTGAGGTTAACACAACTGGTTCGTTCACAACCGACATAAAGACTTTCAACAATGAGGAACGCGAGGCCAACGACACGAACTGGGCCTTTACGATCTTCGTGGTGAATGACGAGAACGACGCTGACCATCGCTTCGCAACTGGTGGGCTGGATCGAGCATTCGCATTCCCAGGCGGGCTGTTTCTCGTGACGTTGGCGAGCCGCCCGGCAAGCACGATCACTCACGAGACCGGTCACATCTTTTGGGCGTTAGACGAGTATCAGGGTGGAGGCCTTGGGTATACCGACTCTCGCGGTTACTACGATACGCAAAATACCAATGCTTGGAACAACCCGACGCCAGGCTATGTTCGTAATCCCAGCATCATGGACCGAGGTTCTTGCGGCGAAGGCGGTGGTCTGTTGTGCGACGCTTACCAGCAGCACACAAGTTCTGATTCGTCGCTCGAAATGCTTGGCTGGCGCGACTCGGATGGAGACGGGATCTTCGACGTTCTAGATGTTCCGCATACGCTCGAAGGCACAGGTTCCTACGATCCCGTGACCGGGACGTATCGGTTCGTTGGCGAGTCTTCCGTTCAGACGCTTCCGAATTTGAATCCGCGTTCTTCTTCACTGCCCACTGAAAGTTTGCAGAACGATATAACGATCAACCGAATCAGCCGTGTCGAATATCAGATCGACGAGCAAGGCTGGCAGACCGCAGCAACTCCCGATACGTATGTGGCGACATTAGACGTCAATTTCGCAGTGCCTTCGACCGCGAATCAAGTTGAGATCCGAACGATCGATGCAGTGACAGGCGTAACCTCGCCGGTCTTTTTAGCAGATCTAACCCGCCCCGCTTCGGTGCCACAAACTGGTATCACCGGTTTCGTGTTTGGTGACGAAAACAGCGATGGGCAGATCGAATCAGGCGAGGGCGGTCTTGCCGGACGAACTGTGCGCTTGGTTGATGCGTCGGGCCAGGCACTCAGCCTACAAAAGGGCATCGAGCCCGATGACTACGCGGCGAATGCGGTGATCGGGAACGTGAGTCCTGATGCAACGCTGACGGCGATCGGAACAGCGACTTCCGGCGGGACGGTCTACGCCAGATCGGTCGGACAGAGTTCGACTGGAAGCCAAGCCTTCAGCGCGTGTAGTTTCACTGGTAGCGGCGGTGCATGCAGCATCTACCAAACGGAGTGGACTTCGCGTACGAGGCAACTGCGTATCGATATTGCTTCACCAGCGAGTACGGTGAGCATCGACGCCTTAAGCAACAACAACGACGACTATGGACGCCTTGCGATCTACGACGCGAACAATAACCTCCTCGCTCGTTACACGACGAATGCACTTGCGTCTGGGCAAATTGAGACCATGACGCTCAGCCGCCCAACGGCTGACATCGCATACGCAATTGCTGGTGGCCATGCCGACACAGGTGTGCGATTAGACAACCTACGGTTTGGTCCTCAGGCGAGCACGATGACGGATGAATTCGGTGCCTACTCGCTTCCGTCGTTGGACGTGGGAACCTACATGGTGCAAGTGGAATCTCTGGCTGGTTCGCAAGCGACATCTCCTACCACCCAGACCGTTGCTCTGTCAGCGAACTCTCCATCGGCGACTGCCGACTTTGGTTTCGTAGCGTTCGTTAGCCCTTGGCAAAATCAATCAAACCGGTTCGACGTGAACAACGACGGCGTCGTTTCACCGATCGATGCTCTGCAGGTCATCAACGATCTCAACGCCAGAGGCTCGAGAACTCTGACGGTGTCAGATGCGACACCGCCGTTCATTGACGTCGACGGCGATGGGCACGCTGCACCGATCGATGTACTTCAGGTAATTAACTCGATCGAAGCGTCACTTTCCGAAGGGGAAGCGATGGGCGGGGGTGAGTCCGCTGTGGTTATCGTCGGTTCGCCCGAAGCAGCCGCTGAGGGTGAGTTTGTTTCGCCCATCGGCCAAAGCGAGAATAGCGCCGTTGGCCATCGCCCGATTCAGTTGGCGGACATCCACTCCTTGGACGGACCGACGGTCCTCAAGTCCTTCTTTTCGGAAGCGGTACTCACTGAACTGACCGATATCAGCCGAGAGCCTTCAACGGTCGAGACCGCGAGCCAAGAAGAATTGCTGGCAGGGTCGCCGTTGGACGATGCGATCGACGCGTTTGCCGACGAAGTCGCGGCAATTTGGGGCACTTAGGAATCGTTGGGTTAGCGCATCGCTAACGGACTTGCCTCCCTCTCTCCACGCGCTCTTTCTGGATTCTTATTTCGAATCAGATTTTCTGGCTCCAATTCGTGGCATCGGATTTTGATCTTGCATAAAATAGCTTCGACGCGGGCCAGGCTTGGCGTTCGTACTGAATGCTTGTCCACGCAACGCCAATGCAACTAGGAACATCGTAACGGCCACTACCCTGTCGGGTGTGGTTCCAGGAGGAGAGCGCCCTGTTATGAGCAAGCCCAAGCCGAATCGGCGACACAGCCGACCAATCTCTCGGTACGCGCGGCCCCGAGTATTTTCCAGACGTCGCGCGTTACAGATGGAATCACTCCAGGAACGAGCCATGTTGGCGAGCGACTTGGCAATATTTGACTTCGCGGAAGGTGAAGGCGAAGACTCGTTGCTCGCGGTAACGTTGGATGCTGTGAATCCTGAGACGTTTCAGCCGCTGTCCGAACTCCATCAAGGCGAAGAGTTCGTCCTGCTCGCGTCCGTCGAAGATCTGCGCCCGAACGGTTCCGGAGTTTTCGGGGCTTATCTTGACTTGTTGTATCCGTCGAGTTTTTTTACTGCGGCGGGAAACACACCGCTCGTTTACGGAAGCGGATTTGGCAATGGACGCTCTGGTGAAGTGTTGAATGGAGTGGTCGATGAATTGGGCACTTTCGCCGCGAGTACGAATCCACCCGGGCCAAGCACGCAGCCATTGGCGGGTATCCGGCTCGTCGCGACACAAGTGGGCGAAGTTCAGTTTTCGTCGAACGCTGCGGACGAATCACCAGCGCACGACATTCTGCTCTTCGACCGTGATGATCCGGTTTCAACGGATCTTGTTAGGTACGGAGGTCTATCGCTCCAGATATTGGCTCCCTTGCCTGAAGCGACGGTTGACGCCATCGCCGATACACAAGCTGTGAATGAGAATAGCACGGAGAATCTCTTCGCGGTCTTGGAAAACGATAAGAATACGACCGGCAGCCCACTGGTTATCACTGGTGTCGATGCCGCGACCGCACACGGCGACGTCACAATCGCGAATAACGGTAGTTTGCTTGTCTATACGCCGGATCGAGGCTTCGTTGGGACAGATCAATTCACCTATACGGTTGCGGCTGGTGGTGAGCAGGATTCGACGAACGTCACCGTCGAAGTCCAGCGAGTTGTCTCGCAGGAAGATCGTGTTGCTTACGACTTGGAGATCACGGACTCGGCGGGGAACCCGGTTTCGGCGGTCACAGTTGGCGACGACTTCGTTTTACACGTCTCTGCCGCAGATCTCCGCGATGTTCCAGCGGGTGTATTCGCAGCCTATTTAGATGTCATCTACACGTCCGGTGCCGCCGACGTTACCGGGCCAATAACTTACGGTTCCAGCTATGCCAACGGTCAGCGCGGCGACGTTTCCGAGCCAGGCGAGATCGACGAAGTGGGAGCGTTTGCAGGTTCCACGCCGCTCGGTGGCGGCGGATTCGAAGTGTTTCAGATCCCGTTCCAAGCTACGTCCCCGGGCCGTGTGATTTTCGAAGCTGATCCAGCCGATGATGTCCCCAATAGCGAAACGCTGTTGTACGACATCGACGCCGCCGTCGCGCTTGAAGACATTCGCTTTGGTCGAGTGGCTCTTACCGTCTTGCCGGCGGTTGTGGCTGTTGACGACACGTACGAACTGCAATTCGGTGGTTCGGCTCAGGTGTTCGCTGTTCTGGAAAACGATGTCAATTTCGGTAGCGGCACGTTAAGTGTTGTGTCAGTCGATGATTCTGGGTTGATTGGAGAAGTCGCGATCACGCCGGACGGACGGAGTGTGAGCTACACGCCGGCGGCTGGATTCGGGGGCAGCGAGCAATTCCATTACACGATCTCGGGACCCGCCGGATCAAGTACCGCAGAAGTGACAGTTCATGTGCAACCGAACACGTCCGGCGATGACGCGCTCGGCATTCGACTGGCCGCGACCGACTTGCAAGGAAACGTGATCTCGACGGTGGCCGCCGGACAAGAGTTTCTACTACAGGCATTCGTTCAGGATATTCGAGGCGAAGGCGCGAACCGTGGCGTTTATGCGACGTACTTCGACCTGCTCTATGAGCGAACTGGTGTCCATCCTGTTCAAACGCAAGTTAGCCCGGTTGGTCCCGTGATCGAGTTTGGACAGAACTATCAAAACGGTGTCCGCGGTGACGCCGCTGTTCCCGGGCTCTTTAATGAGATCGGTGCGTTTCAAACGGGTACAACACCGCTTGGAACGAGCGAATCTTTACTCTTTTCGGCCCGTTTCCAAGCCGCTCCTTCGCGAGGCGAATCCGATACGTTCGAGCTCTTCGAAGATGGTGAAGCCGCGCTGCCGGTACTCAATAACGATATTCCGAATTCTGGGATGACCACTTTCCGTTCTGATCCGGCTGACGAGTTGCCGGTGTCGGACGCGCTGTTCTATGATCCCGTGCAATCAGTTCCGTACGATGAGATTCGATATGGCAATGCGACCATCGAAATCTCGACGGGAAGCGGAGCCGCAATTTCCGCCGTCAGTTCGACCAGCGCCGGCGGCACTGTTTCGATCGACGCCAGCGGGACATCGCTTCTCTACGAACCGGCTCGAAACTTCAATGGGGTCGAGACATTTACATACACGCTCGACGGAGGATCGCCCGTTGAAGTGTCTGTCAACGTATTGCCCGTCAACGATGCGCCTGTGGCAGCAAGTGACACCTATCGAGCACGCGAGAATCGGGTCTTGACGGTGGGCGCGAATGTCGGCGTTGCAGCGAACGATACAGATGTCGATCATGATGCGCTAGAAGCCTCGCTCCTAAACGACACATCGAACGGGACGTTGCAGTTGGCTGCTGACGGCTCGTTCACCTACGCTCCCGACGAAGGTTTTCTTGGGCTTGATAGCTTCACTTACAGAGTGACGGATGGTCAACTCGAATCTCTCGCCGCGACCGTCGAGATCGAGGTTGTGCCGCGTCCAGTGAGTATCCGATTGGAGGCCGTTGGCGAAAATGGCGAGCCGATAGGCGAGGTTGTGGCCGATGAAGTGTTGATCGTTCGCACGTTGGTGCAAGATTTGAGATCCGCAAGCGACGCTCAGTTGGGGCTCGGTGCGGTGTACTTGGATATCGCCTACGATGTCGACGATATCACGCCTGCAACATCAACGGATGGCCCTCTGGGGCTCGAGATCGAATTCAGTTCAGCCTATCAAAATGGCATTGGAGGTGAATTGTTGCCGGAGGGTAAATTGAACGATATTGGCGCATTTCAAGGAGATTTCCAGGCACTCGGAGGCGACGAGTTGGAGTTGTTCACAGCCGCCTTTAATGTGAAAGGACCGCGAGCGATTGACGATTCATTCACGGTTGCGGAAGGCGCCTTGGTCAATCACTTGAACGCGTTGGATAACGAGCGTGATATTCGATGGAACGTTACGCTTGACGCCCAACATGCTTCGAACAGCCCGGTTGCCGACGTTGCGTACCTTGATCCCGCCGAAGCCGTCCCAGAAGAAGACATCCGCTACCGTGACATCACACTTGGAGTTCGCAATGGGGCTTTGACGATCCAATCCGTTGGCGAGACGGTGAGTGGTGCCGCAGTTTCGATTCAGGCGAATGGCGTTATCGACTACCAACCGGTCGCCGGATTCCTTGGGCAAGATTCATTCACTTACACCATTGCCGACAGTCTAGGTCGCACGAGTACGGCCACGATAACTGTTCAAGTAGCTGCCTCTTGGCAGAACCCAGTCCAGCCAACGGACGTTAATGGCGACGGAGACGACTCGCCACTCGATGCGCTGATCATCATCAATGTACTGAACACGTTGGGTGCTCATGAACTCGGTGACGGCGTGATCACAGCGTTTCTGGACGTCAATGGCGATGGCGTCGTTTCCCCGATCGATGCACTTTTAGTCATTAATCGGCTCATTTTGAGTGCGATCTCGGGCGAAGGCGAGCTTGGTTCGAAAGCGGTCGATGCACCGGTCCTCGCTTTCGACTCACCGGCGAGAACTCCACTTATTGCAATGGATGTGATGGCGAGCAGCGTGGTTAGCGCTCCTGATGCAATTACGGAATTGCCCGAGCAAGTCGCCGTACTCTCGAAGTTCGAGCGCGCGTATCCTGAGGCGTCCGGTTTGACAACACGTCCAAGAGCCGATCGCCCCCTTTCCGGAGACTCTGCGGAAGATGAGTTGCGTGGCTTGCTAGAGACGCTCGCGGAAGATATAGCACCCCGTTGGGATGCTTTTTCTTGACTCGCCGTACCAGCCGATATAACCGGCAGACTCGATCGAGGTGTTCTAGGGACAGCTCTTCCTAGCCGAGATCGACCCACCAATCCGCCACAATTCCGTTCGGATTCCATTGGATATTTGTGTTGGAATGGGTATGCTAGGTGGCTTGCGTCGGTGTGTTCCTGTGGCAGAGGCGACCATCACAGTCGTTTGTTAATGGGGTAAATAGGTTGTTTGAGACGGATTTGTTCCGTAAGTCGCAAATTATTTGCAAACGTCAGAATTCCTGACTACTCTGGACTTTAACTCTGCGGGAACTAGTTTTACCTCCGTCTTTGAGCCCCCTTCTCATTAAAGGTCACTACACGACTGGTAATAGTGGTTGTTTAGTGATCGAGGAGTTCGCCGGCGACGGCTGTCACGTACAGGTTTTCTGCCTCAAACCTCAAAAGCGATAGGTTTATTTGTAGGAAAAATGAGCAAACATATGAACAAGCTAAGTCGCCGATTCAGTGGTAATTGGGCCAAGATGTTACAAAACTCGCGCAAGCGTCAACAACGTCGGCGTCTAATGGCAGAGCCATTGGAAGATCGCCGGTTGTTGGCCGTCGACATCAACGCGTTCCATAACTACCAACATCCGACGGATACCAATCAGGACGAGGCAGTTTCGCCGCTCGACGCACTGGTTGTGATCAACCATATCAACGGTGCATCGGGACTCGCGGAAGGTGACGGTGCTCCCGGGAATTCGGTAATGAAGCCGGACGTCAATGGTGACGGTTTTGTCAGCCCATTAGATGTTCTGAATGTCATCAACGACCTCGCCGAGGGTGAAGCGGGTAATGTCGTCACATTCAGCCATCAAGCCACTAACGTAGCGGGCGATCCAATCACGACCGTGAGCGTCGGCCAGACGTTCGTCTTCCAGACGCTCGTCGAAGATACGCGAGCGAGCGCACAAGGTCTCTTTGCTGCCTACTTTGATTTGGATTACAACGAGAGCCTCGTTGGGGTCAATGAACGCGAGTCACAGACCGTTCAGCTCTCTGCAATTCCAAGTGCGCTTAACGCACAGAGAGGTAATCCAACGGTCTCATTCCGATTGAGTCTTAACGGTAACGCCACGGCACCCATTGAGCTTCTCAAGGAAATCAAAGTTACAGATACTTTCTTTGTCACGGATGCGAACTCTGTTGCACTGAACAATGCCGGTGCAGTGCAGAACGCATTGTTGGGCTTGCCGGGCGTTAATCCTGGCGATATCGAAGTCGTGCCATTGACCGGTGGTACTGTCAACGGTGGATTCTCGCTCAACTTTGAAGTGAAGTTTGGGGGGCAGTTTGCAGGGACGGACGTGAACAAGCTCGTTCCCTCCGAGGTTCAATTGACGAGTGCGGCGTCCGGAACGACGACACCGACAGTCACCGTTTTCAATACGAGTGACGAGTTGCTGGTGCCGACTCTCGCACAGCTGCAGGTAGATGAACCTACGACGACGCAGCAAGATCGTGACGCGCTGGTCGCTCGAAGTGAAGCAACGCGATGGTTCACGTTTGCGTTCCCGAAGTTTTCGAGTGGACATAGTGGCGGACATGGGACCCTCAGCGGCCCGAACGCGATCATTGACGAACTTGGTGCGTTCACGTCCAATCAAACTCCAGGTGACGGTACACCTGAAGTTCTCGTTGAAGTGCAGTTCACGGCACTGGCTGGCGGATCGGCGATGTTTATTGGCAATCCAGCAGACCAGGCACCAGATCATGACGTGCTCGTATTCGGACTCGACAATGCGGTCAGTACCGCTGACATTGGCTTTATGCCTTTGACCTTATCGGTTGTGAGCGATATCACAGCAGAGGCCGACTCGGGCAGCGTTAATGAAAACGCTGGGCCGATTTTCATCAACGTCTTGGCCAATGACAGTATCAGCACTGGCAGCGGACCGACGATCACGAATCCCATTCCCACCACTTCCGCAAACGGCGGCACTGTGGCACAGTCTGGCAACAATGGGTTCAATTACACCCCGGCTACCAACTTTAACGGCACGGACACCTTCAACTACACGATCACAAACGGTTCGACCACTGCCAGCGCGACTGTGACCGTGACCGTCAACCCAGTCGACGACGCCCCCGTGATCTCGGGTCCGACAGCCACTTCTACTAATGAAGATACGACACTCGCTCTTAGTGGGTTCTCGATTGTCGATTCCGACAGTAATAACATTAGCGTCACACTGACAGCAAATGGCGCGCTAAGTCAGACATCCTTCTCGGGAACGCCGAGCCAAGTCACGAACACACTTAACAGCGTGACCTACACGCCACTGTCCAATTCCACCGCATCGGACACGATCTCTATTAGCGCCAGTGACTCAAACTCGTCGGATAGCCATACGGTCAACATCACGATCAATCCGATTAATGACCCGCCAGTTAACACCTTCCCCGGACCAGCGAGTTTGTTTAATACGGAAACCCTCGCTTTTACATCGAACGAGTTTCAGGTTTCCGACGTTGACGCCAGCACGCTGGAGGTGACTCTGAGCGTTGGCCAAGGCACCGTTTCATTAGGCACGACCAGCGGTCTGCAGGTTAGCGGAAACAACTCGACGTCGCTGACTGCGACCGGCTCGATTTCCAATCTCAACACCAGTCTCAATAGCTTGCTTTACGATCCAATCGATACATTCATCGGGACGGACACACTCACAATGACGACCAGTGATCTCGGTGCGACGGGTAGCGGTGGGACGCTGACGGATACGGACACAGTGTCGCTGACCGTTGCTCCGCCACAAGTTCCGTTTGCTGCCTCGGATACATACCACGCGGATGAAGGGACCGGATCATTCGTGCTGAGTCCCAATCCGTTAAGCAACGATCTCATGGATCCAGGGGCGACATTGAACGTTAGTGGCGGGATTGTTGACGGGACGAACAATCAGGGTGGAAGTCTAAGTTTCAGCAACGGCAACTTCACTTACACACCACCGTCGAACGTCGATTTCTTTGGCACCGAGACCTTTACCTACACGATCGTCCAGGATCCAGCGCCAAGCAGCACTGGAGACACGAGCGATTCCGGCACCATCACGATTGAGATCCAGCCGATTAATGATGGACCGGTCAACTCCTTGGGCGGTTCGCCGATCAGCACCTCGCCGACCGTTACCGGTAGCGAAGACAACGTCTTGGCATTCAGCAGTTCCAATGCCTTGACCATTAGCGATATCGACGCCGGCACGGGAGACGTCACTGTCACGTTGACGGTCAACAGCGGCACGCTGAACGTGACCAATACCGGCGGAGTGCAAGGCAACAGTAGTGGCCAACTCACGATTGATGGTACGGTCTCGCAAGTCAACAACACGCTGGGTGGTCTGACTTACACGCCGCAAGACGACTTCTTTGGGGATGATTCACTGGTGATCAACACCAATGACAATGGCAATACCGGTGCGACTGCGCTCTCCGACAACGACACCGTGAACATCACGATCAGCCCCATCAACGATGCCCCCACCTTGGTCGTGCCAGGCAAGCAATCGTTCTTTACGGATTTCGATAATCGCTTCTCATCCGATCCAGCTCCGTTCTCAATTAACGATATTGATGCCGGCACCGAAGATGTTCAGGTTGATTTGACGATTGCCGATGGCACATTAACGATCGGCAGTACCTCGGGCGTGACGGTAACGCCGAATCCAGGCGGCAGCAACGGCATCCGCATTACGGGGTCGGTATCGAACATTAACAACGCGTTGGCCAGTGGTCTCGACTTCAGATCCGGCACGCCGAGTAGTAGCAATCCTCTTACGGCAGTCGTGAATGACTTGGCCAACACCGGCAGCGGCAATCAGCTGACGGCGTCGGCCACAGTGGATGTTGAAGTCCTTGACTTCGTGCCCGTCGATATCATTGGACGAGTGTTCGTCGACGACAATGCCGACGGACAGAAGGATAGCAACGAACCGGCGATTGAAGGCGTTGATGTAACACTCACCGGTACCGACTTCCAGGGTAACAACGTCAGCATAACAGTCACCACAAACGCGCTAGGCAATTACTCGTTCCTTAATCTTCGGCCCAACGCCGAGGGTCAACCATACACGATCACTCAGGAACAGCCCGTCTTCATTCAAAATGGACAGGGCGACAGCGATCAGGCGACGATCGACCTGGATGTTAACGGAAACGTCATCGTCAGAAGCGGAGCGCTCAACTTCTCTGAAGCCGGCTTTGTTCCCGAGTTCGCGGATGTATGGAGATTATTCTCCTTGTCCGAAGAGGCACCGAATAATTCGGGAATTCTATTCGGCATGCAGGGTGCTCAAGAATGGTCGATGTTCCTCGGCTCCGGTTGGGACATGACGCGTTATGGTAACGCCCGCTTCACGCCCGGACAGGACGGTAATTCCGGTGTGTTGACTGTCTTTGATAGTCAAGCTGGCGAAGACCGCACCGCGAATGTATCGACCCAGTCTGGCACGTTGAGTTACCGCGGCACCGGTTCGGATCGCGTCTATCGAATCATCGGCGGATCGTCGTTGCTGGGAACTGTCACCAATGGGGCAAATCCAGAAGGCGAGAGCGATGACGAGACCAAAGCTGATGCCACGAAAGATGGAGCCACTTACGCCTCTGGAGTTGATGCACTCTTCGCAAGTGGCGGGCTGTAGTCGCTACGTCTGAATCTTAACAACGAAAAAGAGCCAGCCCTCGCTGAGAGCTGGCTCTTTGTTTTTCCCAACGATCTAGTTGCGAGCTGCGTTGGTTCGTGGACTGGTCGGCTGCCTACTAGAAGCTAAGTAAAAGGCCGATGTCGATCGTTTGCACCCAGAAATCTGTGTCGTTGAAGGTGAACTCTGGATTCGGCCCGCCGCCCGCCAAGTACGGTCCGTCGAACAGCACGTCTCGGTTGACATTCGTATCGACCTGGTCCCCGGCCAGCGCCACGCGCGTCCAGTACAGAAGCGAGTAGCCGACCGTGACCGACAAGCAATCCGAAACACAATACGTTGCCTTGATACTGGCTTCTGGCGACCAAACGAGTAGGTCTCGCTGATAGTTTCCGATGTTAAAAGTCGGGCCGCCGTTTGCAGCTTGATCTTGAGCGAAGAGACCACCACCGGTCGGCACACCATTGACCGTGTTACTGCCGGAGATTGAAACTCGCTGGTTCATATTTCCAATGCCTACCTTGCCCATCATGTGGACGGTCAATGGCCCATTGTAGAACTCTCCCATTAAGCCGATCGTTCCGGCGTGATATTCGTTTTCAACGTCGAAGAGGTCGGTTGTGGTGAACGTCGGGTTGCCGCCGATATCGAATCGTTGTAACGCCGTATTCAATTCCAGGTCATCATCGATCCGACTCATCTGATATCCGCCAAGTAGATCGATGCGGTAGTCTGTACCTTGATCAAGCAACGTTCGACCAAAAATCTCGCCGCCGAAAATGTCGTTTGAGGCCTTTGCCCCAACACTTCCTTGAGCATCAATGCCGGGTGTCAATCCACCAGCGTACGCCAGCACCAAGGCATTGTTTAGACCGCCGAGGGCCGCACTTTGATCGACGAAGGGAACGCCGAGAATTGGGTTTCCGACGGAACTGGCACTGAATTGCGAGTGATCGCCCTCGGTGCCGTAGGCACGTACGACAAGCGCTGATGTTTCACAATCATCCAGCCAAAAGCCACCGGTCAACCGACCACCAGCCTTAAGATCCTGGCCCACATCGCCGCCACCGAAGAGTATTGGGGCACCGGGTAGAACACCAGCGGCGGCAAAAGTTGTCGCGGTTGGATTACCGCCAGTTACTAACGCTGGCAGCCTTCGCCCTTTGTTCCACCATTGAAGGTATTCGACGCCGAAGAATGATCGGTTCACCCAACTATCGTGTCGACAGCGTGGGCACTCGCAATCGCCCTTGCAACCGGCGTCGCTGCCTTTGCCCTTGCCGTCGAATTCCTCGGAGTCTTCGCCGACGTAAGTGGCGTAGCCGGTTTGGCCGGGGGCGGAGTTGTATGCCTCCGTGGCTGCTGCATCGGTATAGACCGGCACCCAGGCATATTGCCCAAACGATTGTCGCGGCGCAAGTGCGGTTGCCGCGAGGAAGAGAGTCAGAATCGCAAATGTTGATTTCATAGTTACAGCTCGCATGCGGGGAATAATCCTTCTTAGCCGTAAAGTGTGATCGACCGTCAGTTCCCGGAATTCAAGATAAATCGGTACAGGCGTTAGATCGGACGTAGATTATCCAGTTATCTTTGGTCGCCCAGTTGTTTGAATGCACCCGTGAAAGTGCGGTAGTTGCGGGTTGTGGGGATTCGTTCGGCTGCCATTCGAATAGATTGGCAGCCCACGTTGCCAGATGCATCGCATAAAGTTTTGGAGTTGGTAAGGTAGATATAGAGCGGGCTTTTTGGCTGTTATCCCGATTGCTTGCTACTGTTCCCTGCCGGTTGGCGGGGTCGAATCGTTCCCAAGTTCGCTCGTTAGAGATGGACCCTGTGCCTACGGCGCAACGGGCCAACTGGACAAGCCACTTCGTCAGACAGCAGGCACCAACAGATGACGGCAAGCAGAATTCCTAGTGGCAACGCGGCGAAGATGCTTTCATGGCTGGGCGGGCCGGTGCGACGGCGCGTGGCACGCTGGAGCGAGATGCTCGATCAAGTCAACGCGTTGGAGCCGATAGTTAAGGATGACACCGACCAGCAGCTGCGCAAGCGGAGCCTTTCGGTCCGCTATCGGCTGAAGAGTGGCGAACGCGTTGCACTGGTGATGCCCGAGGCATTCGCAATTGTGCGCGAGGCGGGGCGACGCGCATTGAATATGCGGCATTTTGACGTGCAAATCCTTGGCGGTGTCGCTCTGGTGAACGGTTCAATTGCCGAGATGCAGACCGGAGAGGGTAAGACCCTGACCGCCACGCTTCCACTTTATCTGCATGCGCTGGCCGGCAAGGGGGCACACCTCGCGACGGTGAACGATTACCTGGCGGCTCGCGATGCAGAGTGGATGCGTCCGTTGTACGAATTGCTCGGCCTATCAGTCGGAGTAATTCAAACGAAAGATACGCCCGATGAGCGCCGTGAATCTTACGCGTGCGACATCACGTACGGCACGGCGAAGGAATTCGGGTTTGATTTTCTGCGTGACCGCTTGTTGTTGCGACGGCTCGGATTCCGGCAGGAAGATTTTGTGAGCGGGATGAGCGAACATCGTCTCGAAGGCGAGGGCGATAAGCCAGTTCAACGCTCGTCGTATTTCTGTCTCGTTGACGAAGCAGATAGCATCTTGATCGACGAGGCGCGAACGCCGTTGATCATCGGTTCGCTGGGAGACAAGATTCGCGAGCAAGTCGAAGCGACGTACAAGTGGAGTGCGAAGCATGCGCCCAAGTTTGAGGAGGAAGTTACTCACGAAGTTGATGACGACACGAAGAAAGTTGAACTGACGGCTGAAGGACGCCAACTCGTTCGCTCCCTGCCCCAACCTGACATTCTGCGTTCAGTCGGATTGATTGATCTGTATCAATACATAGAGCGAGCGATCAAGGTAAATCGCGATTTCCATCTAGATCGGCAATACGTCGTCCAAGAAGGTGAAATCGTAATCGTTGACGAGTTCACAGGGCGCTTGGCGGAAGGCCGCAAGTGGCGCGACGGGATCCATCAAGCTCTCGAAGCGAAAGAGGAGATCGAGGTCACGGTTCCGACCGGACAAGCAGCGCGCATTACGGTGCAGGATCTCTTTTTGCGATACCAGAATCTTGCTGGCATGACCGGTACCGCGCGCAGTTCAGCTCGCGAAGTGTTGAAAATCTATCGGACGCGTGTTATCCCGATGCCAACGAATAAACCACCCCAACGGACCGTGCTGCCCGATCGCGTCTTCCGTGATACGGAAGAGAAATTTCGTGCCATCGTTGGAGAAGTCCAGGATGTCAACACTGCGGGCCGACCAGTGCTGATCGGCACTCGCTCGATCGACAAGTCTGAACTGCTCTCGTCGATGTTGACTGAGGCCGAACTGGTTCATCAGGTTCTCAACGCAAATGAAGTTGAGCGTGAAGCGGACATCGTGGCGCAGGCCGGACAGAATGGCAAGATCACGGTCGCTACGAACATGGCCGGACGTGGTACGGACATCAAGCTGGGCGACGGCGTTGCGGAACTGGGTGGGTTGCACGTAATTTGCACGGAGCTGCATGACTCGGCTCGCATCGATCGGCAGCTAGTTGGTCGTTGCGGTCGGCAGGGCGATCCAGGTACCGTGCGCCAGTATCTCGCGCTCGACGACGAGATTTTGCTGAGTGGTCTCGGGCCTGACCGGGCAAAGAGCATCAAGCAGCTTGGTGAGGCCGGGGGTAATCTCGATCAGTATGCCCGCCTACCGCGCCGGGCGCAGCGGAAGGTTGAGAAGAATCACTTCCGAGATCGAATGATTCTTCTTCACCACGAGAAGGAACGAAAGAAGGTGCAGCGTGAGATGGGCCAAGATCCATTTCTAGATACGCCGGACTGAGGCAGGGATAAGAGAGTTGAGCAGTCCTGACCTCCGACAGCTCTCTTCTGGCCCTCGCTCCCTACACCGATCGCCTTCGCGGCGGTTTGGGAACCAATCTTACGCGAGGAAACGTCGATGGGCCGCCGTGAAACGTGCGACCAGTTTCGAGGTAGTGGTCGTACAGAAAGACGCCCGTTTTTGAATTGCCCGCAGACTGACAACGCAGGATTGACGGTGCGCCGCATTCCGCACATGCGATTCGCAGCCCGTTCTCTTCGAGCAGTTCATGCACTCCACGCATGAAAGTCTGGTTGTTTCGAAGAGAGCCGAAACTCATCCCGACATAATTGTTCAAGGTCACTTCAAGCGACCGGCGAATTGCTTCTTTGTAACCTTCGATTTCAGCTTTCGTTGCCGCCAGATTTACCAACGCCGGCTGGAGCGGCGCTGCGCTGCCAAGGAATCTTAGCTCGACGCCTTGGCACAAATAACGCACAAGGTGGTCGAGCCACATTGCGTAACAATTGCGTTCGTCAACGGTCTTGCCTCGTCGCGGCGTGGGCCCGAGGTACAACTCGACGATTCCAAGTTGCTTCCCTCCGTCCTCGATTGGTGCGACGACGACGAACGAGTCTGTCGGATTAGCGACTCCGGAATCGGATGCCGGAGCCGAAAACGGTTTAACGACGAAGGCTTTGTTCTGCGACATCGCATAGCCGAGGAGTTCTAGATGAGCGTGCTCATGCCCGTTATTCATGCCAAGTCGCTCGAAACCAACCGACGATTTCAGTGACAGCGGTCCATCATTGGGGCCCCGAAACCAAATCGCTCCGGCCGTCGCCGCGTATAACCGGTGGCAGTGTTCCAAAAAGTCGTCCAAAAATTTCTGCAAGTCCGTCGCTGCGCCCGGCAGCTGGCGGATAGCTTCATAATCGCTCCGAAACGCTTGCCGATGAGATGGAGCGATCCGGTTGAGTAGTTCGTTGAGTATCGCGGTGTCTGCCATAGATCTCACTATAATTCGCTTCCGCTCTCTTAAAAGCTGAGAATTAGCAATCCGTTCTGAGTTGTTGCGACCCTACTCATCATCTCATCGGCGGCTTCGCACTCTGCGGCCGTCGGCGGCGTCGCGGGACGGTTTACCCGCTCGTTCGACGTTGTGTTTTCTTCGATGAAACGCAGCAACTGCTCTGTTCCGTACTGGTGTTGTTTGGCTGCCGACGAGTGTATCAAGACGGGATTGGCTGTTCCGTCAGGTAGCATCGCATCCGCTGCTCCCATCGGAAGCACGAGCAGAACCGAACTGGGCGCGGCCTTTTGCTCGAGTTGTTCGAATCCGAGCGGTCGATGGCGGTGGTTGCTCTTCATGCGGTAGCTCCTACTGCGCATTGAACCGGGATTCGAGAAATCCGTCGAGGAATTGGCGATCTGAGGACTCTTGGGGATCGTTTCCCAGCCGTGAAACAAATTCCTTGACGCAATTCATGTTTATACTTAAAGTATGAGTTAATGGTTATACGTTAAGTATGAACGGTAGCGATTGAAGTGGCAAGTCAATTCGAGGAACGGAACGTGGGTGCTCGAATAATCGACAGAAACGCTAAATTCTCAGCGATTTCGCAAGAATACTCGCAGCTATCGTCCGTAAATTGTTGTGTCATCACGCGGCACAAATACAGTGGAATCCATGAGGTGTGGGGCAAGTCTATCGCACCGCAGCAGGTCAATTTCCCTCTGTGTCACTTTTCTCTGGCAGGATCACGGTAGCTATGTCTTCTGAACAGTCGTCTGTCAATGCCGAAACGATCGAGCAGACCAAGCAGCAGATTCGCAGCTTGGTGAGTGAGATCTCGCAACTCTCAAAAAGCGATATTGGTGCCGAAGAGTACTATGCCGCCTTTCTGCAGCGAGTCGTCTCGGCACTTGCTGCCGTGGGCGGAGCCATCTGGTTGGTCGAGGAAGGGCGTCGACTCCAATTGGCCTATCAAATCAATCTCAGTCAAACGCTGCTCGATTCGTCATCGGACGATGCAAGTCGGCATCTGCGGTTACTGAACCAAGTTATCAACAGCGGTGAAGGCAACCTGTTCCCGCCGCTCTCGGGTTCTGTCGAGGAGGACGCTGGCGGCAATCCAACACGTTACTTGATTGTCCTTTCGCCTCTCCGCAACGATGGTCAAGTCGAAGGCATTATTGAGATTTTCCAGCGACCGGATTCGCCCCCTGCAACGCAACGTGGCTATCTGCGGTTCATGGAGCAGATGTCCGAGTTGGCGGGCGAATGGCTGAAAACCCAGAAGCTGCGACAGTTCAGCGACAAGACTTCACTTTGGGCTCAGGCTGATCAGTTCTCGCGACAGATTCACGAGAGCCTGGAACTTCGCGAAACGGCTTACGCCGTGGCGAACGAAGGCCGGCGTTTAATTGGGTGTGATCGAGTCAGCGTCGCTATCAATCGCGGCCGCAAGTGTTACGTCGAAGCGGTCAGTGGCCAAGACACGATGGAGAATCGATCGAACATTGTTGCGGCACTGAGCAACTTGGCAACCAAAGTTGTCGCGACCGGTGAACCACTTTGGTACGAAGGCTCGACCGAGGATTTACCACCGCAGATCGAAGACGCAATCGAGCACTACGTTGACGAGTCGTACGCCAAGTCACTGACCGTTCTGCCGTTGCGTCGGCCAGTCAGCGTTGACGCGGGACATCAGGCTTCGACCGGGCACGTCAATCGTGATACGGACAATCTAGGTGAAGTGATTGGCGCATTGATCATCGAACAAATCGAAACTGAGCTGCCTCGAAATATCGTGGCCCCGCGCATGGATTTGGTTTACGAGCACAGTGCCCTTGCGTTAACGAACTCGATGGATCACAGCAACCTATTCCTGATGCCGCTGTGGCGGACCTTAGGAAAGGCGGCTTGGGTCGTACGGGCTCGGACACTGCCAAAAACGTTGACAATCGCTGGTTTGATATTGCTCACATTTTGCATCCTTACGTTCGTGAAGAAGGACTTCTATTTGAAGGCGAAGGGGGCCTTGCAACCTTCCGTCAAGCAAGATGTGTTTGTCGCCGTTTCTGGAATCGTGACGAAGGTACATGTCAAGGATCAGGATCCAGTCGAAGCAGGCGACCCGATCGTGACGTTGCAGAATACGGACTTGGAGGTCCAACTGCAGGAAGTTCTCGGTCAAATTCAGACGACTCACGAGCAGTTGCTTTCGGCGATCGACTCGAAGTCTAGCAGAGGGAGTACGAATCTGACGGAGGACGAAAAGGTTCGTTTGGGTGGCCAGATCCGTGAATTGAAAGCTCGCATCGAAAGCCTTGAGAGGCAGCGTGGATTACTACTCAAGAAAAACGAATTGCTCAAAATCAGGGCACCGATGAGCGGTCAAGTAATGCTCTCTTGGGACATCGAAGAGTCGATGATGAATCGAACGGTCGAACCGGGCCAGGTTTTAATGACCATCGCCGATCCGTCCGGTGAATGGGAGTTGGAACTGTTCATGAAGGAAACTCGCTCCGGAAAAGTTGACGTCGCTCGCCATGACCTTAAACAAGACCTCGAAGTTAAATATGTCTTGGCCACGGATCCCGGAGTCGAGCGAGAGGGCACCGTCGCAGGCGTTGAAGACATCACACAAATGCACGACGAGGAAGGGCATACCGTCCGAATTCGTGTTGGGATCGATCAATCAGATATCACCCATCCTCGACCAGGAACGACCGTTCGAGGCAAAGTACTCTGCGGACGTGCCGCGATCGGCTACACGTGGTTCCACGAAGCCTTCGAATGGGTGCAAGCCAACATTCTCTTCTAGTTCACAAGATCTCATTGAGAATAGACAACGCCTTTAACGAGACTGACAGGAGTCGATAACCATGCGGACGAAACTTAACGTATTCATCGCCGTGCTATTGGTTGCTCAGGCAGCGGCTGCGCAAACAGGCAGCGACCGGTTGCCGGTTGCAACGAAAGGACTGACACTATCTGATTGCCTCGTTTCCGCCAAAGACCATCTTCAGATCCCAGCTCAACAGGCTGGAGTCATCCTCCGTCTGGAGACAGAAGATGGGCTGACGGTGGAAGAGGGTTTCATCGTAAGTGCCGGTCAACTGATCGGAAAGCTCGATGATGAAGATCCCGCCGCACGTCGCGATGCCGCAATTCTCGATCATCAAGTGGCGATCGCCGAACATCTCAAATCACAATCTAACGTGAAAGCGGCGATTGCGACGGAGGGTGTGGCGAAGGCCGAGTTGGAAGAATCGCTTGACATTAATTCACGCTCTGCCAATGCGATTCCCGATACGCAGGTTCGCCGACAAGAGCTGACGGTTATGCGATCCGCCATGGAGAAGGATGTTGCAGACCGAGATGTCGAAGTTGCAGGACTAACGGCTGATCGGAGTCAGGCTCAGGTGACAGTCGCCGAGATTATTCTAAAGAAACATCGAATCGTGTCGCCTCTGGATGGCATCGTGGTTCAGCTCTATCGCAAACCAGGCGAGTGGGTTAGCCCGGGCGAACCCGTGGCGCGAATCGTTCGCATGGACACGCTGCGTGTTGAAGGCTTTGTCGATGCGGACCGCTACTTGCCAGAGGACGTCGAAGGCCGCGAAGTGACGGTGATCATCCGTCGTCCGAATCGTGAGCCCGAAGAGTTCAAGAGCACGATCAGCTTTGCGAGTCCGATCATCGAAGCTAGCGGCGACTACCGAGTTTGGGCTGAAGTCGAAAACCGCGCTTCCAAAGGCAAGCATTGGGTACTCCGTCCCGGCATGTCAGCCGAGATGCGAATCGACCTCCCGTAGAGTCACGCCAATGTAGGGTGACGGCGTAAGCCGCACCACTTGCTCAATAGAAACTCAAAACTCCATCTCTAATTTTCAACTATGGCCACACTCGCGGACAGTTTGATCAGCAGCACCTCGCGTCCTTTGACGTTGCGGATGCGGCCCGACTTGACGTCGAAGCAGCAACGTTACCACGGAAGGTCGTACTGGGTGGTCAAGGAACCGGTGGGGCTGAACTACTTCCGCTTTCACGAAGAAGAGTATGCAATTCTCTGTATGCTCGATGGCCAGTCGAGCTTGGAAGACATCAAGGAACGCTTCGAGACGGAGTTCACTCCACAGAAAATCACCTTCCAAGATCTCCAACAATTCGTCGGAATGCTGCATCGTAGCGGCCTCGTCGTTTCGGAAGCGATGGGACAAGGCAAGCAGTTGAAGAAGCGACGCGACGAGAAGAAGAAGAAAGAGTTACTCGGCAAGTTTTCCAACGTCTTGGCACTCCGTTTCCGCGGTATCGACCCGGAGCGATTCCTCGCGAAAGCTTATCCTTATGTCGCTTGGTTCTTTCATCCATTTACGATGATGTTTTGTGTGATGATGGGGCTGTCGGCGTTGGGCCTCGTTGCGGTTGAGTTCGAGACGTTTCGCGCTCGGCTGCCTACGTTCCACGAATTCTTTGGGCCGCATAATTGGATCTACCTCGGCGCGACAATGGGTGCGGTCAAAGTGCTGCATGAGTTTGGTCATGCGTTCTCTTGTAAGCACTTCGGCGGTGAATGCCACGAGATCGGGGCGATGCTGTTGGTGTTTACCCCTTGCCTCTATGCGAACGTATCCGACTCGTGGATGCTTCCGAACAAGTACCACCGGGCGTTCATCGGTGCTGCGGGGATCTACGTTGAAGCGATCCTGGCTTCCATGGCGACGTTCATCTGGTGGTTTAGCGAACCGGGGCTATTGAACTACTTGGCCTTGAGCGTGATGTTCATCTGCTCGGTCAGTACTGTGCTGTTTAACGGAAATCCTCTGCTCCGTTTTGACGGCTACTACATCCTCATGGATTTGTTGGAGATTCCAAACCTTCGTCAGAAGGCGACGGAAGTGATGAAGCGATTTATGCTTCAAACTTGTTTGGGAATCGAGCAGCAAGAGAACCCGTTCTTACCGCAAGAGCGACGCTGGATGTTCGGGATGTTCACGATCGCATCTGTTTTATACCGCTGGATCGTGGTCTTCTCGATCATGTATTTCCTGAACAAGATTCTCGAGCCCTACGGCTTGAAGGTACTGGGCCAGGCGGTCGCGGTCGCTGGATTGTTCGGCTTGCTCGTGCAGCCGATGTGGAAGTTGATCAAATTCTTTATGGCACCCGGGAGTATGAGTAAGGTGAAGAAGCCTCGTCTAATCGCGACCGTCGGCGTGATCGCAACCGCGATCACCGTGGTCCTCTGTATTCCGCTTCCATATCATGTGAACTGCACGTTCGAGGTCTCGCCTATGGCGGCCGAATCGGTCTTTCCGGGCGTCCCCGGCCAATTGAGCGAGGTTGCCGTGAAGCCGGGCGATCTTGTTGCTGAAGGCCAAGTCCTGGCGCGAATGGATAATATCGACTTGCTGCTTCACGTCGAAGAATTGAACGGCGAATTGAGCCAACTTCGAGAACAGTATAAGAATCTGCATCGACAGCGTTATCTCGATGGACGCGTCGCAATGCAGATCCCCGCTGTTGCTGCCATGATCGAAACCGTCGAAAAGCAGTTGAGCGACGAAACCGAAAAGCTCGGGCGGCTGGAAATCATCGCGCCAGTAACTGGAACGGTATTTCCGCCTCCAATGAAGCCGCATCGTGACACCAATGACGGGCGATTGCCTGGATGGTCTGGGTCTCCGTTCCACGCAAAGAATCGTGGAGCGATCATGCGAGAAGCGGATCAATTCTGTCAGATCGGCGACGCCAACAAATTTGAGGCTGTCCTCGTGATCGATCAAGCGGATATCGATCTCGTCTTGCAGTACAACCAGAAACACAACGATTATCCGTCGGTCGAAATGAAACTCGACGCCTTTCGGTGGACGACCAGCGATGGGCAGATCGAAATGGTTGCCTTGACCCCGATGGAAATCACACCTGTCAGCCTGGCCAGTCAAGGTGGCGGCGAGTTGAACGCTAAGACCGACTCGAATGGCATGCTGCGTCCTATCAGCACTTCGTTTCAGGCCCGCGTTCCGCTGGAAAACAACGAAGACTTGCTTCGCGTTGGCTTGACTGGACAAGCCAGAATTTATACCGGATGGCAACCGCTTGGTCGCCGCATGTACCGCTACCTCGCTCGAACGTTCAGATTCGACTGGTAGCCCAGAATCGTTCTTGTTGAGAGGGTTGAAACAATTCTGGTCGACACCGTCATCGAGCAATCCGAGTCCGATCGTCGGCTGTCACTGGAGTTGATCACATTTTTCGTGGCGTAATCCACGTTGGATTCGCCGATTCACGACTATAGTTTTCACTGATTGGGAGTCAAAACTGATGGCAAAAGCAGCAGAAAAGGCAGCCGCCAAAGAAGCACCGAAGGCTGAAGAGCAAGCCGCAGCGCCCGCGCAGGCCGAGCAAGCTCAACAAATGGTCCAGGTTCAAGTCGAAGATGCAGGGGCGATCTCACTTTACGCGAACTTCTGCCGCGTTACCGGCTCGCCTGAAGAGCTGATTATCGATTTCGGCCTTAATCCACAACCAGTAGGAGTTCCGAAGGATCCGATTCAGGTGAAGCAGCGGATTATTGTTAACTACTATACTGCGAAGCGTCTTTTGGCCGCTTTGAACATGTCGGTTCAGCGTCATGAAGCCGTCTTTGGAGTTCTCGAGACTGACATCCAGAAGCGGCTTAAGGCTCGCCAAAGTTAATATCCTCCGTACGAGTGGTGTCGTTTCAGCACTGTTCTCCAACCGGCTGTATTCCGACTGGCGAAATTGATTCGCCACAAGGGATACAGCCGGTTTTTTGTTGTGTGAGCTGTTGAATAGAGCCTCACAAATCCCCTCCGAAGAGCTTCGTTTTAACGACAAAGAGGGGCAGTCTGCCGCGAATGCGGTCTTCTCTCATTCTGCTTTCGGGCGGTCGCCTAAGGAACTCTCTAAGCCCTGACGCGTCCAATCAGTGCTGCCTCGATCGTCCAGGGACAGGTACGTGTGTACATGTGCAATAGTTAATATAAGGTATATGTCATGTATCGATCGGGCCATCTTTAAGATGTTAATCTAGGAAGAATGTCGCCGCTTATCGTGGTGGATTCCCATTTTCTTGCAATGGGTTCAGCGCCAACTATAATCGATGAAATCTACGGAAACTGTGTACTATGACCGGATTTAGCGCAATTGAGAGGCCTGAAAGGGCCCCTTTCGGCGGCGGTATTGTCTAGTTAATGCATCTGTTTTTACTGAACTCTGCCAATCAATCGCGCTCTTAGGGCGCTCCCCTAATCTGAGGGTTTGTTCATGACGATTGGACGTTCTCAAGAAACGCAATACGGCTTGAAACGCACACGCTTGAAGCGAAGGGCGGAGCACGAGCGAATGTCGCAACGGCGGCTTCTCTTGGAGACTCTGGAGGACCGTCGCTTGCTAGCGGCCGGTCCGCGCCTTGCGGGTATTCAGCCGAACAACAGCGTTCTGTTCTCGTTCGAAGATCCAACCGCCAACGTGCGCAGTGTCGCGCCTCGAGAGCTAAATATTAGGTTCGACGAAGATCAACGGATCGACGCAACCACTCTCGACTCGATACGCATCACACGTAGCGGCCTTGATGGAATCTTTGGGAATTCAAACGACCAGTTGATCACGCCAGGGTTTATCGGTGTGACCGCCGCCCCTGACGAGAATGAAGTCGTTGTTCGATTTGCCGAGACATTGCCTGATGATGTGTACCGGGTTGAGATCTTCGGGGCAGGTTCAGCGGCACCATTAAAGAATCTTCGAAATGAAAACTTCGTTGCGACGATTAATGATAACGATGGCGACTTAACGAAGGACACCGTCGAGTTCACGCTGGACCTTGGTGCGCAAGTGGTGGCGGTCGTTCCGCAGCCCGCGACCCGCTTGAACACAGGAGCTATTTCTCAAGCTCGAAATCAGATTGAGGTTTACTTCAATGACGACGACTTGTTCGTTGAGAACGACGACCTAGGGAATCCAACGCCGCGTTCTGCCGAGAATCCCGACTTCTATCAGCTTATCTTTACCGCCGATACGGTTCGTAACACCGACGATATCATCGTCAAGCCTACAGATGTGGCTTACGACGCAGCCTCTGACCGCGTCGTTCTGACGTTTGCCCAGAACCTCGATAGGCTGGAAGATCCGAATACGGGTACTATTATCGGGTCTGGCACGTTTCGGTTGCGAATCGGAAATACCGAGGCGGCTCCGCTCGCTCCCCTGCACTTAGCACCCGTCGTTACGGTTTCGTCGGACTTCAACTCGAATAACGATGTCGTACTGCAGTTCACCGCTGTCCGGCCTGACGAGCAGGACATCGACATCTTCGTTTCGGAAACAGCACTTGGTGACCGCTTGGCAGGCGCGCCTGCATTGCGAGTGAATGTTGTCGCAAATGCGGTGTTCCTTGATTTGAACTCGCAACTCGGACAAGAGGCGACGGCCGAAGAAATCATCGATGCAGTCAATTCACATCCGATCGCAAACCAGTTGCTCGTCGCGTCGATCAATGATGGCGATCCGCTAGCGAAGCTCGGCGATCGCTCGATCAACTACTCACCTTTGCGACTGACGGGTGTTGGAAGCAGCTTTGACACGGCGACAGATCTGTCGGACGACACCGATCTGGGAGCGGCGTTGGTCGTCACCGGCAGCGGAACTGCCTTTGAAGATGGAGGCTTCTTCCATATCACGGACACTGGAGGCCAGACTCGTAAGTTTGAGTTTGACTCGAATGAACCACCGGTCGTCAACGATTCGGCCTCAATTCGAATTCCGTTCGCGTCGTCCTTGTCGCAAGCCGAGATGGGGAACGTCATCGCAGACGCCATCAATGGTGCGAGCTTCGAGACGTCGGCCTCTGTGGCGGGGAATCAAGTACGGCTGGAGGGCGATGGCTACGTTGACCTCGGTTTAGGGGTCGCTGGGATACTGGAACGATTTCAAAACAAATTCGACAATGGCCAAGTTGTCGAAGTAGTGTTGGGCGGCAACGGATTCCGGGGTGATGTTGGCGCAGCTGATACGTTTTCGATCATCGACGGAAGTGGCACGAGTCACCTGTTTGAATTCGATTCGGGCTTCTTTCTGACGGTGCCGTCATCGGGAGCTGAGGTTGCCGACGGCGAGCAATTCAAGATTCGCTTCAATGATCCTGCGAATGGGCCTCAGGAATCGGTCTTCGAGTTCGAGGACGTGGATAATCCTGATGGTCTCGTAGGAGCTCCAGGCACTGTCCAGATCGACTTCATGGTGACGGACGATCAAGCCACGTTGACCGCCGCGATTGTTGCTGCGATTCAAGGCAAGGTCGATGACGGTTCGCTTCCGGGAATGCGACCTTTGGATGTTGGTAACGGCCAGATTCATCTGGGCGGAAGTCTTTTGCACGAAGTGCTCACGCGTTTCACTATCAGCGTGCCGAGCGATGGCGCGGCAATTTCCGATGGTGACACGTTTGAAATCCGGTTTGATAATCAAGTGGATCCGCCGACGGTTGTCGTCTTTGAGTTTGAAGACACCGCGGTCAACAATGGAGTTAGTGGAGCCAACGTCCCGATTGTCTTCGCCCAAGGCGATGATCAGATGATGCTGACGGCTGTGATTACTGCAGCGATTCAGAGCAAGATCACCGACAACACGCTTAACAATGTCACGCTGCAATCAGGAAGTGGTCGAATCGAAGTTCAAGGGACTTCGTTTCACTCAGTCATTCAGGCTGGACCGGTGGGTGTTGGGTTGACCGGCCTCCCAGGTGCGGAGATTGTGGGCGCGATTCCGATCTCGCTTGTGCCGGACGTTTCGTTCACAGCTACGAATCTGGCGCGATCGATCGCTCAGGCAGTCAATGCGAACCTCGTTGGTGTGACAGCAACCGCTCGTGGCAACCAAATCAGTTTTGCGGGCGAACGGTCGATCGAAGGTCTCGGATCGATCGCTGGTCTTCAGGAAACGATTCAGGCGAAGTTCGACGCTGGCCCTGTGTTGGTTGTTCGGACATCGGACATCAGCATGCTGCCCGACGCCTCGACGATCGCGATTCGGGATGATCGAGGAGCCACGCTCGTCTTCGAAATTGATCGCGATAATCCGGTTGACTTGGTCGATCCGACCGCCATTCGAGTTGCGCTGGACGGGTCAGAAGATGGCGAGCAGATCGCCCAGAAAATCGTGGACGCGATCAACGGTGCATCGTTCCGTGTGGAAGCCGTTGCGCTCGGAGATCGAATCTATCTAACGAACGATCGTGAAGTGCGGATCGATGTGCAGGCGACGGCTCTTGAGGCAACCTCGCAAGGCTTAATTATCTCATCAGAAATCAGCGCTCGACCCTACTTGCTGGACCTACCGGGCGGGAACGACGAGCCTGGGCATCGCGACTTCCCTGCCGAGGTTGGCCAAGGCATCGAGGAGCACATCAACACGCAATTCGGTGACAACGGACACGACGAGACGCCAGGTGTCACGACCGTGCTCTATAACTTCCAGCAATTCTATGGTGTCGACCCCCAGAACGTGCCCCTTAACAATGCGATTACCGAACAGCAGAAGATCCGGGGCCGCGAAGCGTTCCAACTCTGGGGCAACTACCTCGGCGTCCAGTTCTTAGAAACGGCGAGTGATGGCCTGACGATTGTCACTGGCGATTTGAATGTCATCGATCCCCTGCGATCCGATGTCCTCGAGTTCATAGCGAACGATTTTCGTGTCCGGATCGATCCTCTGTTCGCCAACGGCATGCTTGTCATGGACAGTGCTGTCCAGTGGAACGAGGATCTCGGCGGCGATTGGTTCCTCAATACGATGGTTAGCATTGGAAGCATGTTGGGGCTCGATTTAGCCAGCGATTTGCCGACAACTGAGTTGATGGCCCGATTTACAGCGCCGCTCGATCCGCTCACGTTGGAGAACACACCTTACTTCAACGCCCCCGACCCAGAGCCGATTTTTCCTGGCAATGCCGACATCCTCCACGGTCAGCAGTTGTATCGACCTGACGGAGTAGACGTCGATCTTTACCGATTCCAAGTCGATCTCGACCCTGGTCTTCTCGGTCTTGTCACTGCGGAGACATTCGCCGAGCGACTGCCGAACTCCAGTCTGCTGAATACCGTGATGTCGTTGTATCGCGAGAATCCAGATGGGACGCGCGAGCTGATTGCGCGGAACGACGATTACTTCAGTAGCGACTCGTATATCGAGTTGGAACTCGCCGCGGGCGTCTATTACATCGGCGTTTCGGCAAGCGGAAATTCGGATTTTGACCCAACGATCGGCGACACCGGATTTGGCGGCACTTCGCAAGGGAAATACGACTTGCGATTGAACTTCCGTTCGCAAGTCGATGCGGAAGACGCGATTCGCGATGCGGATGGCACACCGACCAAGCTCGACGGCGATGCTGACGGAGCGCCGGGTGGCGTCTATGATTTCTGGTTTCAAACACAACCGCTGAATCGCGTGTTGACCATCACGGGGACCGGTGTCGACTATGTCGATGGCCAAGTCTTGACCCTGACGAACAATCAAGGCTTAGTGCGTCGGTTCGAGTTTGATAGTTCCCCAGACAGCAGCCCGACCGTCCAACCGGGAAATGTTCGGATTAAGTTCACACCGACGACTAGCGCAGCATCGCTCGCGACACAACTCGCCACAAAGATCACCGACGCGCTCAATGGATTCGGGACGACGATGGTGGCGACGCCATCTGGAAATCAGGTCATTCTGGGCGGCGCCGATGGGCAATCAGCGAGCGAACGAGCCATCTCGCTTAGTAACGGTTTTGTTGGCATCGACGTCGCCGGTCGGACGCTATTTGTCGACAAGCTTGCAGGTCCGAATGCCGATGGTTCAATCGCACGACCGTTTAACAGTATTGCGAAAGCCAGCGTGCCGAATGCCTTCGCTTCTGCCCAGCCGAGCGACATTGTTCGGATCGTGGGAAATGGTGGAGTAGACAGCGACATCGACTCGATCGACGACAATTTTGCATATGAAATTGGTGCCGGGGCGCTTGCTGGACAATTCCTCGAAGACGGCACTGAGATGTCTGTCCCTCGCGGTGTAACGGTGATGATCGATCCTGGTTCGATCTTCAAGATGCGTCGGTCGCGGATTGGCGTCGGCAGTTCGTCGCTGACAGTTGATCGAAGTGGCGGGGCGATTCAGGTTTTAGGAACACCCGATCGAAACGTGATCTTTACGTCATGGTTCGACGAATCAATCGGTCGTGACACGCACCAGCCACAGACGACACCTGGTCGTGGTGATTGGGGAGGAATCGTACTGCGATCAGATGTCGATCGCGCCGAGTCACGCGATAATCTTGAAGATCAGGGCATCTTCTTGAACTACATCAATCATGCCGATATCCGGTACGGCGGTGGTGGTGGTGTTGTTATCGATGGCGTTCAACAAGTTGTCCAGCCGATTCAGATCATTCAAACCCGTCCGACGATTACGTACAATCTCATTACGGAAAGCACCGACTCGGCGATTTCGGCGACCCCGAACAGCTTCGAGGAAACCAATTTCCACTCTCCACAGTTTCAAACTGCGGGTGAATTCACGTCGGACTATGATCGCGTTGGACCGGAATTCTCGTTCAACAAGTTGGTGAACAACTCGACGAACGGCTTGTTCATTCAACTCGACACACCGGCTGGCAACACCTTGCGGTCGCTGATGGTTCCGGCGCGATTCGATGATACGGACATCGTGCATATTCTTTCCGAAAATCTTGTCATCGAAGGTAGTTCCGGCGATCCATTCCTTGACCTGGAGCGACCTGCGGTCGAGTTGATCACGTTCACGCCGCGAACGGGCGGATCGCTGTTGCCGTCGACCTATGACTACAAAGTGACGTTTGTTGATATTAATGGCTTCGAAGGTCGCCCCTCGCGTGCCACTTCTAGTGTTACGATAGCGGCGCCGAATACCGCTATTCAGCTGAATCAGATACCTCCGGCGACGGGCGATTTTGTCAAACGCCGTATCTATCGAACGGACAGCTCTCAGGGCGGCATCTACACGCTTGTCGCGGAGCTAAACGCATCCGACACGGTATTCGTCGACACCGGAATTTCACAATCGGCTGTCCTTCAACGCGATCCACCGGATGTTGACACCGTTCTATCGGTGCCTCAATCACGGGGCTCGTTGGCACAGGGAACGTACAACTATCGCGTCGTTTTCGTCGATGCGCAGGGCCGCGAAGGAGCAGCATCCGATCCGACGGCGGATGTTCAGATTAGCGGAACGCCAGTTCAAGGCGGAGTGGCGCTGAGCGGTTTGCCGCCGGTGAAGGGCGAGTTTGTGTCGCGAAGGCTGTACCGAAGTACGGTTGGAGGAATTAGCCCGTATACTTTGGTTGCTGCATTGGACGCATCTTCATCGACTTATACAGACGATGGTTTCGCTTTGGGCGGAACGCTTGATCCGGGTGCGATTGGAGTGATCCGTGCTCGACCACATGCACGTCTCGCGATCGATCCGGGCAGCGTCGTCAAACTCGAGGGTGCTCGCTTCGAGGCGAACTTTGGCGCCCAATTCCTCGCAGAGGGAACCGATGGACTACCGGTAATCTTTACGTCTCGGTTGGATGATACGTACGGTGCTGGCGGAACGTTTGATACCAATGACGATGATGACCAAGCGAATGGGGAATCGTCACCGGCTCCTGGTGATTGGGGCGGCATATTCCTCGGGCACCTCTCCGCAGGCAGTATCGATCATTCGGTGATTTCCTTTGGTGGCGGTATCACTCGAGTCGAAGGTACGTTCGCTGGATTCAATGTTATCGAAGTTCATCAAGCTGATTTGCGTTTGACAAACAGCATCATCGAAAACAACGCGGAAGGTATCGGAGGTCAGGGCCCGCTCGATCGGTTCGGACGCGGTTACAACCTGCCCGCCACGATCTTTGTTCGCGGCGCCCAACCGGTGATCGTCGATAACGTAATCCGCGACAATAACACGTCGTACGACGATCCGTTGAAGTCGGCCGCCAACTTCCAGATGCCGGTCATCACGATCAATGCGAATTCGCTGATCCACGATAATCTTCTCGATCGAGGGCGATCGACCGGAGAAATCGATCGGGTCACTCGCTACGGTGATAACTTTGGCCCGCTCGTCCGCGGCAACCAACTTGACAACAACGCCCTAAATAGCATGGTTGTTCGAGGCGAGATCCTGACGACACAGAGTATTTGGGACGACACGGATATCGTCCACGTCCTGACAAATCAGTTTGATCAGCAAGACATTCGTAACGGTCAACGAAAGTGGTCCTTTGACGAAGTCGTGATTCCCGAGCATCACACGTACGGTGGGCTGCGATTAAAAAGTAGCCCGACGGAAAGTCTCGTTGTGAAGTTGCTCGGCGCAGGGCAGCTCAATAATAACTTCAATCTCGTTGACGATGGCCGAATTGATAACCGCAATCGATATAACGGCGCTGGTTTTACGGCCAGCGGCAACCCGATCGGTATCGATGATCGAATTGGCGGATCTTTGCATATTATCGGTCAGCCAGGTTTCCCTGTCGTCATTACATCTCTGCATGACGATTCCGTTGGCGCAGGTGTTCAACCCGATGACACGCCTCAAACGGATACGAACAATAACGGGATCAATTCCATTCCTCGTCCGAACGATTGGCGCAGCGTGTTGTTAGACCAACACAGCAATGATCGCAACGTCGAGATCATCACTGAATTTGAATCTCCCGATGCAGTTGCTCCAGGAGTAAACGCGACCACGGATACGTCACAGTTCGTGGGCGACTTGGCTCCGAACGAACAGAGTGGCGATGACAATCTTCGTATGGGCTTCGAGATTCATGGATTCTTGAACGAGCCGGGAGATATTGACACCTACGGTTTCAATGCGGCTGCCGGGACGGAACTTTGGCTGGATATCGATCGCACCGCGTTCACACTCGACTCGGTTATCGAAGTTCTCGATTCCAACGGGAATGTGTTGGCTCGGTCCAACGACACATTGACCGAGATCAACGGCGTCGATTTCATTTCGCCGCTGTTGCAACCAAATCTCGTTAGTCCGTTACAAAAATCGCCCGAGCCATATATCCCAAGACACGCCTCGGGCTTGCCAAAGGATTTCTACAGCTGGAATCCGCTTGATGCTGGCTTGCGTTTTGCCTTGCCCGGAAACGCGGGCACACGGAACACGTATCATGTGCGAATTCGCAGCAACGATGGTCTGACGAGCGGCGTCTATCAATTCCAAGTCCGGACGCAAGAGAAGGATGAGTTCCCTGGTTCGACCGTTCGATTCGCGAACATTCGCTATGCCAATAACGGAGTCGAAGTCATCGGACTTCCAGCACATTCTCCCTTGTTGGGCGAGGCAGCCGAGGATGAGGAAACTAGCGGCGTGTTGGCCAATAATAACAGCATCACGCCGCCGGGCACGATTCCCGGACAGCGTCCTCAATTCGTAGGCAACTTGCTGACCGCGGATCGCGCGACCGTCTCCATTGCCGGTTCCGTGGCAAGTGCTGCGGATGTGGATTTCTACGAGTTTGACGTCCAATACACTTCCATCGCGAACCCGCAAAATGTGGCCCATTCGGCGACAACTTTTGATATCGACTACGCCGATGCGTTGGTGCGTTTGAATTCCAGCCTGTGGGTCTTCGATGCCAACGGTGAGTTGGTACTTGCCGGCGGTGATTCCAATATCGCCGAGGATCGATCCGGTCCGTTGGCAGGGAGCGATTTGACAGATTTGACGCGCGGCAGCGTGGGCCCGAACGACCCCTTTATCGGTCCCGTCGAACTCCCCGAAGGTAAGTACTTCACAGTCGTAACGTCCAACGGTCGCATCCCCAGCGTGTTGGCACAGAACCCGGAAGCCCGCTTGGAGCCTGTCAATTCAGTTCGCCGGATCGCCGAGGACCACATTGCCGAGAGTACGTTTACGACGGCGGAGGCACCTGTCGTTGAAGTGTTATTGGACCCCACATTTGTGGGCACTGGAAATAACCTATGGCACGTCACCGAGAATCGAGCCGACGACATCACACACGGAATCAATCCGTCGTTTGACGGTAGCCGCGGTTTTCTGGCATCAGGCGCGTTCCGCGAAGTGGAGGCCAACGATACGCTGCTTACCGCGCAGAACATCGATAATGGCCCATGGAGCTTGAATTTTGATCCAGACGTCGGGTTCCTGACCACGAACAACTCCACCACCTCGCCGCACATCACAATCCAAGGGACGGGAGACGGCACGTTTGACTATTATTCGTTCACCGTTGCGAGGACAAGCGAGATTGGTGTGTTCGACATTGACTATGCCTTCACTGGCGATCCCTCCAGTCTCGATTCGGAGTTGTTTGTTTATGATCCAACGACGGGCCAGCGGGTGCCGAGCTTTTTCGAAAACCTGGATCCCTTCACCAATCTTGGCGGCGGAGGGAGTATCGACGGGCCGATTGCATCGCGGACTCCAGATGCCTATCTAGTGACGTTCTTTCCAGGCCCCGGCACTTACGTGGTCGGCGTCGGCCGCTTCGATAGCGTCGGATCACCGGGTGGTATCACCGGCAATGCGCCCTTGCTGGGCCAACGATATACGCTCAATATTTCGCTAGAGGATCACGCAGTCGGAGGCGGCGGTATCACGGGCAACGGTGACCGCAGCTTCTACTTTGGCGAGGATGCAGCAGCCACTGTGCCGCAAGGTGCCATGGGCCAACTGGTCTCCAATCCGTTCAGCTTGGCCGGCTACTCCGCACAAGATTTACCGAACCTGTATTTTAATTATTACTTAAACAACAGCGCATCCAGTGACGCTTTCCGGGTCTATGTGGACGATGGCTCGGCGACACCGACGCTGATTGCGTCCAGCAACTCGACCGAGGTGTCAGGGCAGAACCTCATTAACATTCCCCAGACTAGTAACGATGTCTGGCGGCAGATGCGTTTGGATCTGGGAGCCTTCGCGGAAAAGGAAAACCTGCAACTGCGTTTCGAGTACGAAGACGGCAGCGCCGCGCTGAGCGAAGGCGTTTATATTGATGACCTCATCATCGGTTTTGCCGAACGTGGCGAAATGGTGACGTTCCCGCCGCCCTCGGCGCGGCAATTCCCCGCCAACATATCGACGTTCACGCAAGTCAATACTCCGCCAGGCGAAGTTCTGGTTGGTGATTATCAATTGGAGATTCGACCGACTTCACCATTCGGCCGGACGATTACGAATTCCAACGTGAGCCTCATCCTGTCTTCAACCTTGGACACCAATGATCGACTGGCGGAACAGACCACGTTGGTTGCACTCGATGGGTCGCTGGTCGTTGATGGCCAGACATTCGCGATTAACGATGGCGTGAACGAAGTTGTCTTTGAGTATGAAGATCCAGAATTGGGCAACGGCGTCGCAGCGGGTAACGTCGAAATTCGATTCAAGTCGTTCGATTCGACGCTCGGAATGTTTTTACCAGATCTCGATCATGTTATTGCTCGTCGAATTCGTGATGCCGTCAACAGTCCTCAAGTGCAATCGCGCCTAGACATCACGGCGGCATCCTCAGACGGAGAAGAGAGCGGGACGGTCAGTACGTCCAGCCGCATCGATCTCTTTGGTGGCGCGATCGTCGCCCAGCCAGATCCGTTCTCCATCACGGACGTCACGAACGACGCGAATCTGCTCCGCGATGTCATCGCTGGCAATGGGATCGCACTGGAAGGTACTCCGAAGTTTACCGGCGGCGCGACATCGGCTGGCTTGTTTACTGGCGGTTTGCCGATCTTCGAAATGGAACGCGGTATCATTCTCTCGACGGGAGATGCACGATCCGCCGATGGACCGAACGCCACTGATACTCTCGTTGGCCGCGCCTCGCTTGCCGGAGACCAAGACCTGGACGCCGAATTCGGACTCGATCCCATGACCGGTCCGGTGACGGAAGACACAACGTCGTTGGAGTTCGACTTCCGCATGGTCGATGGCATCGGTCTCGATGTTAACGGCACATTGAATCTCAACTTCGTTTTTGCATCCGAGGAATACAACGAGCAGGTTGGCACGGACTTCACAGATGTCCTCGCGATCTTTGTCGATGGCCAGAACATCGCTCTCGTACCTGGTACGACTGATCCCGTATCCGTAGCAACCGTGAATTCCGGCAACCCCTTCGATTCGTCGGGTGCGACGGGACAGAATCCGACTTTCTACGTCAATAACGATCCTCAAGAAAATGGAGAATTCCTGAGCGAGCTAGGATATGACGGGCTCACTCGCAAGATGACAGCGTCGCTGCCGCTTCTCGCAGGCGTTCATTCCATTAAGATCGTAGTTTCGGATGTTGGCGATACGGCTGGCGATAGCGCGGTCTTCATCGAGGCGAACAGTCTTGCGGATACGCAGTTCGTCTTGCCGCCAACCGGCATTCAGAACATTCGTCACACAGGCTTTGGCGATATGAATTTGGCCCGACCGCAGGGGCAGGTAAAGATTCATTCGAACACTATCACGCAACCGAAGACGGCTGGTATCGTCGCCGACGCGGGGCTACGAGGCTGGGATGGTCAAGTTTCGACCGAGCGCGACGCGGTCGCGTTCATCGGATTCGACGGTATCCCCTCGCCGATCCGATTGCAGCAACCGTCTCCCGGTCCGGCTCGCAATCTAGTTGCACAGAACAACACCCCTAGTCTCGGCGGCTTCACTCCGGGTGTGTCGATTGTCAACAACACGATTGATACTCCAGGTTTGCTGGGAATTCATGTGAGCGGCGACACCGTTCCCTGGGAATTGACGACCCTGGACGGCGACTCAATTATCGATGCAACGACGTTCACGGTTACCGCATTCGGACAGTCGGTGACGTTCGAATGGGAAGACATCAACGGGATTCCCGATCCGCTTGGTGGAGTTGTGAATGGTGGCGAAGGTTGGCGGGACGGTAATATTCCCGTGTTTTATATGAGAGGGGACTCGTCACCCCATGCTTTTTGCCATCCGATCATCAATCCATCCTGTGTTCCGCGAAGCACAGCGTATACGCCCCAGGAAGTTGCAATTGCTGTAAAGGACGCGATTGATAATAGTATCCTCGTCTCCAACGATAGTACTCTGGTCGCGCAAGCGATCGTTGGTGTGAGCCGAATATCTTCCTCGTCGGGCATCCTATTTTCCGGCGATGATCCAGCTGTTTATGTAGAACATGCTTCGAGTATTGGAGGTCGCGGTTTCGCGAGCATCCGGCCAAGCGCTCTAGGTCGCGCTCCCCAGCCGTTCTCGAAGGTCGTTAACAACACGATCTTCGGTAACAACGGTACGGCCTCGTCGTTCCCAGAAGCGAATGTCGAACCGAACGATACGCTCTTTAACGCGATCGATACACGACAGGGAACGCAGCGCACGCCAGAGAGCTATATCGCCTCCGGCCGCATTGATGATTCTGTTAACTTTCGTGAAAACTCAGAGCAAGACGTCGACTTCTATCAGTTCGAGTTGCATATCGGCGACCGTGTCACGATCGATGTGGATGCAAACACGATCGGCAGCGGTGTGGACGCGATCCTCCGCCTCTTTGATTCAGTGGGCGAGGAACTTGCCGTTAACTTCAACGCAGCCGCACCAGGGGAGGCGGGAGTTGGAAATGATCCGTTCCTCGACTTCACGGCTACGGAAAACGGCACGTACTACGCCGCGGTTAGTAGCTTTGGAAATGATCAATACAGCCCGTTAAGTCTGGCAGATCGTGTCGCTGGCGGTTCAACGGGAATTTATGATATCGAGATTAACGTACGAACGCCGCGGACGTTTATCGTCGAGTTACAACACACGGGCAGTCCGGGGGTCAGCACGGCATCTGGCACATTGACGATCGAGGATGTTGCGGGCAACGTCGCAACCGTTCAGGTTGGTACTGCCGCGCGTCATCCGGAGGTGGCGGTCAATCTCGCTGCCTCGATAAACGGCGCCGGCAGCCTTAGTAATCGACAGGATCTTCCAAATGGGGCCTTTGGCGTTGCCAATCCGCTGCAACGCGTGACCGCCGAAGCGTTTGGTTCGATCTCACAGGATCGATTTGGGACGGATCGTGACACAGGAGCCCCGCGAACGAATGCGGAACGCTATGTGGTCATTCGTAACGCGGTCGACGTTGCCGAAACGGGCTCTGGGTTCCGTGTAATTGGCTCCGCGTCCGGCACGCCGTTCAATAATATTGACGATTTGTTAGTGGAACGCGGCATTCTCGTGTCTGAACAAGCGACTCCAACTCTCCTAAATAACATCGTCGCAAACACACAGGTCGGAATTCAACAGGCGCAATTCATCGCAGACAGTCGCGGACCGGCCGACGATGTCGGAGCCATCGGTGGTCTGGTAGTTGGTGGAACGCTCTATCAAAACAATGAGACACAAGATTCGAATCTACCTCTGACGGTGCAGGACTTTAATGAATCCTTGGCCGGTAGCGAACCGCTATTCGTTAACGCTGCTGCTGGCGATTTCCTGCCGGCCCCTTTTTCTTTTGCCATCGATAGTGCGATCGATTCTCTCATCGAGCGCAACGAATTCGAGTCAATTAAGGACGCCGTGGGACTAGCCCTATCCCCGGTCTTGGCTCCTGATATCGACGGGACGGGACAGCTGCGTGTTGATGACCCAGAGCAGTCGACTCCGCAAGGATTCGGTGGTCAGGTGTTCAAAGATCGTGGTGCCCTTGATCGAGCGGACTTCGTCGGACCCTCCGTGACGCTTGTGAATCCGCAAGACAACGATTCGCAGGGCATCGACATCGATCCATCTTTGTCGATTGTTCAACTGGACTCGGGAGTCTACTCCAACTTTTCATTGCAAATTGTAGACGGCTTTGAAGCGGCTGACCCGTTTCCTGGTATTGGGGTAAATGACGAGACGCTGGAGGGTCGCATCGTTCCGATCGGCGAAGAAGGACTGCAACTCGACGTCACAGGGCCAGCGATAACTCTGTTCCAAAACGGTGTCTTCCTCCGCGAAGGGATCGATTACACCTACCGCTTCAACACGACAAGTAACACCATTGTCTTGACGCCGCTCTCCGGTATCTGGCCCAATGACAAAGTTTACGAAATCAGCGTTAATAATCGCGATCGTTTTGTCATCGACGCTGCGGGTGGCCGTGATCTCGATGATACATCGGCGTTTAAGATTACCAACGACTTGGGCGACACCGCTACTTTTGAATTTGACAAGGGCTTCAGTCTGACAGTCGCCAAGACACTCGGCTTGCAGGTTCCGGCGAGTGGCGCGAGCGCCAACGGAATCGTCGATGGTCAGCAGTTTACGATCAACGACGGTTCGCTGGGCATCAACACGCCAGTGATTTTTGAGTTCGATCAGAATAATAATTGGTCCGGGAATGCTCGCCGTATCGCGTTCCCAGCGGGTGGTACTGCCGACGAAATCGCCGATGCGATCGTGAGTGCTCTCGCGAACGCACATTTGCCGGCGTTGGATGCTCAAGGCCAACCGCTCGCCATCCAACCAGAAGTTCTATCAATTCCGCTTTTGCCACGAAATTTAGGCAGCGGACTGGTCCACGTCGGAGCAACCGACGCTCACCGTGTGGACGTCGGCTCTTCCGCGCTGACATCGACCGTTGCGAAGACCGTCTTGCGAGTCCCCCAAGGCCCGCAGCTGGGAACACCCGCGGTCCAAGATGGCGAAACATTCTTCGTTGATCATGCTGGTCAACTTTCCGTTTTCGAATACGAACAAGCCTCTCGCACTGCCGGGTTCATTGCTTCGACCGATACCATGATCACAGTCGTCGACCAATCCGCTTTCCCGGCAAATGCTCCGTTCGATATTCGAATTGAAGGCGAGCAGCTACGAGTCACTCAAATCTTCCCATCTGGTGGTAACGCCGCAAGCTTTACTGTGCAACGTGGTGTGAACGGAACGACAGCCGCCGCACATCTAGATCAGGTACTCGTAACTAATGCGGTACTTCCAGCGAATGCGATTTTGTTTGCAAATTCTGATTCGCGAGAGACAATCGCTACGGCTACGGCGAATGCGTTGTCGCTCCCACTGTCGAATGGATTTCAGCTCGGTTTGAATGCGTTCCACGTGGGCAGCGGGATTATTGAATTGAGTGGAATCACGGATCACATCTTCAATGTGGCGAGTTCAGGGCTTGTTGCTACGATCGGGCAAGTACCAGTTGGGATCACTGTTCCAGAAGCCGGCGCCGCCGCGATCATGGACAATGAGACGTTCACGGTCAGCAATGGGGCACAGACCTTTATCTTTGAGCTAAGTAATGATGGTCTGGCGTCGACGGTCGCCGGAAGCGTCGTGATTCCGTTCGGGCCGCTCGATTCTGCCGACGCGATCGCCAACACCATCGCCGGCTTCCTGAACACAACTGCCGATCCAAACGGTGATACTTTGGCGATGGCCGCCATTCCCGTCGGAAATGGTGTAATCCGGCTCGACGCTCAACCAAATCACACAATCGATGTCAGCGGCACAATCTTGACGCGGCAGGTCGTGAGCGGCGGCGTTCGCGATGGCGAGGTCATCACGTTGCGAGAGAATGCGACGGCAACGACGATCGAATTCAATGTCCTTGGCGATACAAATTTCAGTACGACGTCTCGCAACTTTGTCGTCGAATTCTCGGCCAGTGACACGCATCTCGATTTGGCACAAAGGATAACCGACAAGATCGTCGAAGTAGATATCGGGTTGGCTCCGAAGAATGCGGGTGCAGGAGAGATAAATCTGGGAGGCGTTCCGGGTATTCACCAGTTGCGGGTCTCGCAGCCATCCAGCTTTACGGTCGAGGGTGAGCCTGGGGTCAGTCCTTCGACGACGTTGATTCTCCCTTCTCAGCCTGGAATTCAAGTCCGTCCGGAAGGCGCCCTTGCCTTTGCTGATCGCGACACGTTCACGATCTCAAACGGATTCGTCACTGCCGTATTTGAGATCGACAAAGATGGTGTATTCGACGACCTCAATGGCGACATGTTGCCAGATAATTTCGTTGTCGCACTTAATCCTGGCGATACGCAGCAGAATGCCGTCGACGCAATTTTGGTCGCATTAAGCGCCGCGAATATTCGCTTCAATCTCGGACTCGCGCCTGTCGATCGGGGGAGTGGAGTGATTGCACTCAACGCACCGGTCGATGTGGTGTTGTTTACGAATGGTCTGACGGCACAGAATCTACTGACAAGCTTAGTCGACGGCGATTCGTTTACGATCAACGACGGTACTAGAACGGTCACATTTGAGTTTGAAGACCTTAGCCCCGTCAGCGGGACGCCGAATGGTATCGCCGGCTCGAATGTGGCGATTACCTTTGTCGATGGTTCGTTTGTTGAAACTGTGTCTAATGCGATGCAAGCCGCCATCGCTGGGGCGAACATTGGCGTCAATCCGACGCTCCCCAACCCCGGCAGCGGTCGCGTCGAGCTTGGCGACTCGACCCGTCATCTCACAGACGTTTCAAATAGCAGCCTGACGATTGATGGTTTCGCTGGCGGTGCAATTGGAATCGAAGTTAGAACAACGTTCACCGAAGCCGAAGTGGCTGCCGCGATAATCGCAGGGGTCAACGGAGCGTCGAGTCGGGTGGAAGGTGTCGATGCAAGCTTGCGCGGCGGTTCTACCGTGTTCGTGGATATCTCGGACGTAAACGGCCAACCTGCCAATTTTGTTAGTGGTTTTGCTGCGATCAACGGGATTGATAATTTCTTCCTCAGCGCGGTAAAGGATTTGGCTGGTAACTCGTTGAAAGGAAATCAGTCGACAGACGAGACGGTCTTTACCATCCTGTTGCCTGGTGTCGGGCTTGACTTTGGAGACGCCCCCGATCCATTTGCTGGTTCGGGTAACTATCCAACGTTGTTCGATAGCAACGGCGCTCGCCATGTGATCGGGGAAAACTCGTTGCAGCTTGGCAGCGGTATCGACGCCGAACTGGATGGTCAGCAGACGCTTGCCGCTGACGGCGATGAGTCGGACCATTCGATTCAGCTGTTGGATTCAAACATCAGTTTGCTTGGGCTTCCGCCGTTTTCCGTGCAGGTTCCAGCGGCAGGTGGTGCGGCACTCACGCCCGGCGAGTCGTTCACGATCGGGCGTCGTGGTCGATCGTTCGTCACGTTCACGTTTGTACTGGGTACTGCTGCCAATTCGAGCCAAATAGGCTATGGCATTACAGATACGGCGGATGAGATCGCAGATAAGATCGTTACTGCAGTCGAAGGACAGCAGTCGTCTTTGGCGCTGCGGCCTTCAAGCCTTGGTAACGGTTTGGTCGCCCTGGGCGGGACTTCTGGTTTGAATATTGGAGTGGCAAACAGCAGCTTCACGCTTACCGGCGAACCGTTGCGACAATTGATTCTGCCTCTGCGGCTGGTCGTTAGCGATGCCGCCTCAATTTCAGACGGTGACCAGTTTGTTGTGTCAGACGGTGTTGGGCTGAACAGAATCTATGAGTTTGACAAGAATGCGAGCGGCGTTCCATCGGGAGTCGTTCCAATCAATTTGACTGGGTCCGAAGATGCCGATGCCGTCGCAGCGGTCGTCATCGCAGCCGTTACCGAATTGTCGGGTGTCGCCAATGCCGGGATCGTTACTTTCTCGGGTCTTGGAGAGGGGCACACGATTGATGTCTCGGGTGCCGCGACACTGGCCGTTGATCGATCGCTGGCTTCCGGCGAGTCGTTCATTATCGACGACGGACTTAACCCCGCGGTCGTCTTCGAGGTGAGTGTCGATGGTGCGGCGGTTACCGCTGGCAATGTGTCGATCAGTATCTCGAGTAGCTCGACAGACGCCGAGGTAATCGAGGCAATTCGCTCGATCGTCGAAAGCCAGCAATCGCAATTGACCGGTTTGACACCGCTAGCCCCGAACGATCACACGGTCACTCTGGCTCACCATCGAAGCGATTCGCTCGATCTGTCCACGAGTTCACTCGCACATGCGAATCTGGCACCCGTGTCTTTACAGACGACTGGAGCTGGCTTGGCAATCGAGATTCCTTCCGTCGCACGGCTACAGATGCCCGCGAATGGTGGAGTCGGGATCACGGATAGCCAGTTCTTCACCATCAACGATGGAATTAACCCGGTTTCGCGGTTCGAGTTTGCAGATGATGGAGCGTTCAGCGGCATCTTACTGAGTTTCAATGCTTCGTTGTCGACGCAAAATTTGGTTGACCTCGTGCTGACGTCTCTCCAAACGGAGATCGCGGCAGGGCGTTTGACTGGGATTACACCGGTCGATCTTGGAAATGGAACCATTGATCTACAGCCGGTCTCGCGCGTCCGGGTTGATGCAACGGGAACGAATGGAAGTATTCAGCAAACGACGGCGGTGAGCGATGGAGATGCGTTTACGTTTGACGATCGAGTACATTCGCCAGTGGTCTTTGAATTTGATCTGGGAGGCAATGGTGTTTCAGTTGGCGCTCGAGCGGTGGACGTCGCACTGGGTGACAGTGCGGACGATATCGCCGCGAAGCTTGAGGCCGCGATTAAAAATGCGACACTTGCTCCCAACGTTCTTGGTACCCCAGATAAGCCGGTTGTGCCAGTTAGTATTGGAAACGGTGTTGTGGATCTATCCACAGGCGATGACGCAATCTTAACGCCGAGTATTATCCCGCGTACACCTGCCGACGTGCCACACTTCGAGTTGACCGGAACTGCAGGCGGGATCGCCGATGGTCAACAATTCATGATGAGTGACGGGAACCGAAGTTGGACCTTCGAGTTTAATCGCAATGGCCGATTCGTCGAAGGCCGAATACAAATCCCATTCGCGTCGGGCGACGATGCCAATTCAGTCGGTGCCGCACTTAGCGGAGCGATCGACAGTTCCGTCCCGACACTTGCTGCGTCAGATCTCGGCAACGGAGTCGTTCTGCTGCAAGTCGCAGACGAAGATGGGGTGAGATTCGACGGTATTTTGGTCCCAGGCCAGTCGACTCCGATTACGGTCACGTCGAACGGAAACGGTTTCCTCGATGCGTGGTTTGACTTTAATCATGACGGGGATTGGAACGATCCTGGTGAGCAAGTCATTCAGAACGCCATCGTCCAAGCCGGCGAGAACTCGCTGTCGGTGACCGTTCCTCAAGTATTGCCGAGTAACTCGCCGCTGGGAGACACCTACGCTCGTTTCCGGCTGAGTAGCGCCGGCAGCTTGCTGCCGACCGGTCTGGCAGTTGATGGCGAAGTTGAAGATTACAAAGTGCGAGTCCTTAACAACTCGGCACCAGTCGCGAATCAAACTGTTCTTGTGGACTTTACAGCTGTCGAAGACGGAGCTGATACAGTTGCTGATCTCCTCAACCCGCCAGCATTCGACGATATTAATTTGAACGACGGGAACGGAGACTTCTTGACGTTCGCCGTCGGCACACGGGTGCTGTCGGTCGAGCAGGACGGGATGTCCATGCGCGATGGGGACACCATCACGATTTTCGCCGCGGATGGAGTGGATTCTCGAACCTTCGAGTTCGATAACGACGGAATCGTCACTAGCGGCAACGTTTCTGTTCCGTTCACGCTCGCCTCGACGGCTGCCGAAATTGGCGTTTCACTTGCGAGCCAGATCGAATCACAAGACTACGGGCTGACTGTCAGCACCGGAGGAGCCAGCATTCTTCTAACCGGCGAAGGCTCAGTCATTCTCGGTCCAGTCTTTACAGGGGTTACGGTTAGTACCGGCCTTTCTTTAGAGGTTCTGCAGGACGGTGGCACTCTCGAAGATGGCGGGACGGTCACGGTGGTTGCCGCAAACAATCTCGAGTCGCGGACGTTTGAGTTTGATAACGACGGTTTTGCAGCCGCCGGGAATGTTGCCGTCCCGTTTGACGTTTCTTCCACGCGAGCCGATCTGGCAGGCTCGCTGATCGCCGAGATCAATCGAATTGCAGATCAACCGCTTGAGAATTATGGCATCGGTGCAGTCGTGGGAAGCACCAACGACGCCGTTGTCCGGTTTGGTGGCGAAGGGTCGATCTCTTTCGGATCGGTCTTCGATGGTGTTGTTGAAACGACTGATGCGACTTTGCGAGTCGTTCAGGACGGCCTCAACTTTACCGAGGCAGGGACCGTGACGATCACGCCAACATTCGGCGTGCCAACGACATTCGAGTTCACTTCAGACGGTATCTTCACGTTTGGAAATACCCAAGTAGTTTTCGATACGACGCGAACGCCAGAGCAAATCGCCGGGATTCTTGCTCAGGCTATAACGCTGGCCTCGTTTGGTGTCGTTGCAACGGTTGATCCGTTGGAGCCAACACTTGTTCGACTGAGCGGAAGCAGCAACATTGCGCTAGGAGCTGGTTTCGCCGACCTTACGATTGGAACTGCGAACGGACTCCAACTTCGAAAAGATGGTACCGCGTTGCCGGATGACGCGACGATCACGATTGCGACTGCCGATGGTCTGTCATCGCGAACTTTCGAGTTGGACTCGAACGGATCTGTCGCTCCTGGAAACTTGCCCGTGGTGTTCGACAGCAGTTCAACAACCACCGAAATCATGGATCGCTTTGCGGCTCAAATCGCGACGGCTAATTTTGGCGTCATTGCGACAAGTGATGCGCTGGACGGAGCGATCTTGCGATTAAGCGGTTCAGGTGTCGTGTCATTTGACTTTGACTTTCAAGATCTACGATTGGTCAGTGACGAGCCAATTCTGATTCCATCAATCGACATCGACGGCCAGACGCTCCGATTGGAGTACCAGCCCGATCAGAACGGCACGGTCAATCTAACCGTACGAGCCACTGATCAGGGTGGTCTGTTCGCGGAGCGAACGATTCAAGTGGTCGTCGCGCCCGGGAACGATGTTCCGATCGCGACAGGAGTTGCCGACGCTACGTTGGTGACGCCGAACGCCACATGTGTGGTATCGATTAGCGACATGACACCGCTGGATGGATTCAACGAAACGATCAGCCTGTGCGAGGATCAAGCGATCGTCGTTACGCTGCGAGGTGACGATGGTGATCCACTGCCGCTGGAGAAGCAGCGCCTGACATTCGAGAACTTTGACCAAAGCAATGCGAACGGAGCGATCACCGGTATCACTTCGAATACCGGTGACCTTGGAACTGGACAATTCATCTATACACCGAACGTGAACTTTGCCGGATTCGGGGAAATTGTCTTCACGGTTCGCGACGACGGTTCGGCCGGTGCTCCATTCCAGCAAGCGAGTACGCCATTCACGTTGACGTTGGATGTTGCCTCCGTAAATGATCCGCCGACAGGTACGAATCAGATCGGCGTCGATGCCCTCGCGACCACAGAAGACACTTCGGTCATGATTACGCTTGCCGGCGACGATGACGGCAACATACTGACGACCGAGATGCAGGCATTGGTCTTCACGATCGCCGAGTTCCCAGCACACGGTACATTCCTCAGTGGTGTTGATGTCGATGGTTCGGTGACGGGCGTTGTGGGGCGAGTCACTTCGGTGAATCGCGTCGTGGAGTACCAACCGGAACTAAACTTCAACAATGATGCGAATTCGCCAATTGGACCGGATAGCTTTACTTTCAACGTAACCGATGACGGCACGCCGGCCGAAACGAGCGTTGCACCGGCGACCGTCGAGATTAATGTCTCGGAAGTTAACGACGCTCCGGTGCCGGAAGTTATCCTTGCATCCACGACAACGTCTACGATTTGCCAACCGTTCCCGGGCACGCTCATGCTGGGTGCCGACCTTACACAAGGCGTAAGCACCTGTGAAGATCATGTGACGACCTTGACGCTTGGAGGAAGCACCGGAGACAACGAAGCAGCACAGACACTGACGTTCACTCTGATAAGCGGCCCGAGTGAAGGATCGTTGGGTTCAATCACACCGACCTCGGGAACGGAAGCTACGGTGGTCTATTCACCGGATGCTGGCTTTAATGGCTCGACAACGATTGTTGTGCGAGCGACGGATGACGGAGAGACGAACGGCGTTGGTGATCCATTATCTGAAGATCTAACGATCACGATTACTGTTGAACCGATTAACGCGCCACCGGTGGCTCTCGATAAAACGGTCACGACTCCGGAAGACAGTGCAACGGCGATTGCATTGACCGCTGATGACGGCGATCCGGGCGTCGAGCAGGCTCTTCGATTCTTTGTGGAGTTGGGGCCAGCAAATAACTTCACGCGTACCGCGAACGGAACGCTCAGCGGGGTTAATGCATCGACTGGCGAAGTTATTGGGCAGTTGATCTACACGCCCGACTTGAACTTCAACGGCGCGGATGCGTTCACGTTTGTGGTTCAAGACGATGCGTTAGCTGGTAATCCAGCGGGCCGATTCAGCGTTCCTGCGACCGTTGATATCGACGTTTCGGCTGTCAATGACCGGCCTATCGCAAATCCGCAAACGGTCATCACCAATGAAGATCTAGCGGTTGTCGTTGCGCTGACTGGCGATGACGGTGACCCGAACGAGACTCAATCGCTGTCGTACGAAATTGCAATGACACCTGCCAACGGCACGCTTAACACGGCGGATATCGCGAACGGGAATGTTAGCTATACGCCTTCCGCTAATTTCAACGGGACGGACTCGTTCACGTTCCGAGTTAGCGACGACGGAACGAATCCAGACAACCTGCTCAGTACGGAAGCGACGGTGATGGTAACGGTCAATCCGCTGAACGATGAACCAGAGTTCACGATTGGGCAGCCCATCACCGTGTTGGAAGATAGCGGTTCACAAACGATCATTGCTTGGACCAGCGGAATTCGTCCTGGGCCTACAACGGCTCTTGACGAGGCGGGACAAATCGTTTCGTTCATGACGTCGAACAATAATACGTCCCTCTTCTTGGCATCGGGCCAACCGACCGTTTCCAGTAGTGGCACATTGACGTACACGCCAGCTCCCAATGCGGTAGGGCAAGCCGTGCTAACAATCGTTGCTACGGATTCGGGGAATGGTGTCTCGCCAAACGACAATACTTCAGCAGCCCAGACCGTGATATTGATGGTCAGTCCTGTCAACGATGCGCCTCAGTTCATTAAAGGTCCTAACCAATCGACAAATGAAGACAGCGGATTACAGACAGTTCCGATTTGGGCTTCGAACATTGCACCTGGACCAGTTCAGGCCAGCGACGAGTCGACTCAAATGCTTGACTTTGTTGTGAACGTCGTCACGACAGGCAATTTATCCTTTGACATTCCCCCAACGATAAGCACCGCGCCCAGCACTTTAGGCCAATTGACCTATCTAGCGACACCGGACACGAACGGTACCGCAACCGTTACCGTGACGCTTCGCGACGGAGGGCCTGGCTCGCCACCAGATGTTAATATTTCACCGACTGAGACGTTCTCGATTACGGTCAACCCAATCAACGACGCGCCTGAATTCACTCCAGGTTCAGATGTTGTGGTGGACGAGGATGCGGGACTAGTCCGCATCACGGATTGGGCGACTGGTATTCGACCTGGGCCAGCCATTGCAACCGACGAGAACTCGCAAGCTTTGTCGTTTATTGCGAATCCAATCGGGTTTACTGGCGGACTAACGTTTACGACGGCACCGCTTGTCGATCCGTTGACGGGCGATCTCCTCTTCCAGACGTCGCCGAATAAATGGGGAACTGCCACGGTGACGGTTCGTTTGCGGGATACCGGTGCGGGAACGTCTCCCCACGACAACGAGTCAGCGATACACACCTTGAACATTTCGGTGAATTCCGTCAATGATCCCCCTGAGTTTACTCTTGGTGCGAACCGGCAAATCACCGAGGATGCGAGCAATCAGACCGTGTTTGGTTTTGTGTCGAGCATCCGTCCTGGTCCGGCAAGTGCCAACGATGAAGCTGGACAGTCCATCAGCTTCAATACGACGAATGACAACAACAGCCTCTTCGCAGTACAGCCAACCGTTGCCGCGAATGGAACGCTTTCGTATTCGCCAGCGAGCAATCGGAACGGCGTAGCGATTGTGAATGTCGAGGCGGAGGACACTGGCGCGAACGTGGCACCGAGCGATAACACATCTTCGCAGCAGTTCACGATCACCATTAACGCCGTGAATGACGCGCCATCGCTGATCGTACCGGGGGCTCAGTCCGTTGCTGAGGATACCTTGAAGGCGATCGGTGGGATCTCTGCAGCGGATATCGACGCCGCCGAAGGGACTGGTGAAGTGCAACTCGAGTTCCGCGCGACCAGCGGTACGCTGAACTTGAATACCAACATTCCTGGCGGCGTTCTCGCCAGCCAAGTGACCGACAACGGTTCGAGCACCGTAAGCGTTTTGGCACCGTTGGCGCAGATCAATACGACGTTGGCTCATGCAAACGCGCAGTCGCAACCAGACGGTCTGTCGTACGAGGGGAATGCCAACTTCCACGGTCAAGATCAGATCGTGATCACCGTTGACGATCTCGGAAATACGGGTTCGCCTGGCGTCCGAACGATCTCTCGAACTGTGCCGATTACGGTCACGCCCGTCAACGATCCTCCGGTGCTGGCGAACCCAGTCGATGACATCACTGTCGACGAAGACGCTCCGGTGACGCTCGTCGAGTTGTTTCCGCAAGTCTTCAGCGATCCGGATGTACTTTCCAGCAACGATCAGCTAACGATCCGGGTAGTCGGCAACTCGAATCAATTGGTCGCTTCAACCGTGATCAATGGTACGGCTTTGGAACTCACGCCGCTTGAGGACGCGTTCGGAGAGGCCAGGATTACGATCGAGGCTGCGGATACGAGTGGCGAGTTTGCCCAAGACACGTTTACTTTCTTCGTCCTACCTGTCAATGACGCCCCGACGGTTGTTAACGACAGCTATACCGTGCCGGGATCGAGTCCGGCAGTACTCACGGTGTTGAGTAACGACTCAGACAAAGACAGTGTTATCAACCCAGCGACGGTCGCGATTGGCTCGGCGGCGTCGGGCGGTGGAGTTGCCGTGAATGGAAACGGAACGATCACGTTCACTCCGAACATTGGCTTCCATGGACAGACTTCTTTCACCTATTTGGTTAGCGACTCAGAAGGTGCAACTTCACAGCCTGCGACCGTCACCGTCACTGTCAACGAACCGCCAGTTGCGAATGCTGATGCGACGACGACGAATCAAGGTGTTGCAGTCGCAATTCCAGTACTCGAAAATGATACCGATTCCGACGGCTCGGTCGTAACCACGAGTGTTGCAATCTCCCAGCAACCGGCCAATGGCTCGGTGTTGGTGAATCCAACGGGCGTGGTTACCTACACTCCCAATTCTGCCTTCTCGGGAACGGACACATTCCAGTACACGGTCAGTGATGACATTGGCGGTGTCTCCGCGCCGGGGACCGTTTCTGTGACGGTTGTTCCTTTCCGCCCATGGCAGAATCCGGCTGATCAAGTAGCAAACGGCGCCGATGGTGCTCTTGATGTGAGTGATGATGGTTTCGTGTCGGCGATTGACGCGTTGCTTGTCATCAACCAGATCAACACACAAGGCACTGGTCCACTGGCCGATCCGACTCCGGGCAATGAACCGCCACCCGCAGGAGATAAACCATTCGTTGACGTCAACGGTGACGGTCAGCTCTCGCCGATTGACTCGCTGCTTGTCATCAACTTTTTGAACAGCGCGGGAAGCAACCAAGGCGAGGGCGAAGCGGTCAGTTTGCACACTGACGTTCTGGCAACTACGGACGATGCCGGAGCGGCCGCGGTACTCGTTTCTGAGTTCGCGCCAGGATATCGGCAGTCGCGATACGCTGCGTCGAGCGAGATGCCCCCTGCCCTGCACGACGAGGTCGTTGCACCCTGGTCGGTCGCAAATCGATTGGCCGCAGATTCGCTTGTAGAAAGTAAGTCAGATCGGTACCGTGATGAGATTCGCTCGTCGCGAGAAGAGGCCTATCTAGTGGGTGCGGAGTTGGATGACGTACTCACCGATCTCGCATGGGATCATGCGAGCGACGACGAACTGCCCGGTCATGAACAGACGTCCGACGCAGCACTGACGGATTTGTTGGAACAAGATCTACTGAGTGACGACAGCTAGTCGCTTAGTGTTTTATCTACATTCATTGAATACAGGGATTGTCCTATGACGCTCCGACGACCAAGGTCGATCGTCAAGAGTCTCACCAAGCATCACAAGCAGCGACAGCGCGAACATCGGCGTCTTTTCTCGCGAACGCTCCTTACGGAGCAACTCGAGGATCGCCGTTTGCTAGCCGGTCCCGAACTGATCGCGATACGTCCGGACGAGGCAGCGCTGCTGCAGGAAGGCGACACGTTGGACACCGCGCCTCGCGAGTTCAACTTGCTGTTCAAGGGCGGTGCGGATTTGAAGGAGTCGACGATCGCGAACAGCGTTCGTCTTGTTCGTAGCGGTGGTGACGGATCGTTTACCAATGGCAATGAAGTGACCGTCTCGCTTGGCTTTCTCGGGCTGAACGATCCTGGCGATACGGATAATTCGAATCTTCAAAGCATTGTGATGTGTCCGGCCAGTTCAGCTTCACATAACGTGACCGATCCTTCGTCCGCTTTTCCCGATGATACCTATCAGATCGAGATCGATGGGCTTGGATTCTCGCCGCTGACAAATCGAGCCGATGAGGACTTTTCGATCGCGGGTACTCCGGCTAACTTCTCGCAAACGTTTCGCCTTGCGCGCGGAGCGCAGGTCGTCGCTGTCGTTCCGCAGCCAGTCAGCCGCAATTCCCACAGCGTTACCTTCAACGGGACGGTAACGGGTGGCAAGTTCACCTTGAGTTTGCAAGGTAAATCAACTTTGCCAATCATTGCGACCGGCGGCGATGTGCGCAAAGACATCGAAGATCGGCTAAACGAGCTGCCAAGCGTTCAGCCTGGGGACATCGTGGTCACGGGTCCGGCAGCGGGCGGACCCTGGTTAATCGAATTGCAAGGTCAGTACGCAGGTGAAGAGCCGGTTATGGATGCGGACGATTCCGGCTTGACCGGCATCAATACGAGCATCAGCGTCGTTCGCGAAGACGACCTGAGACAAGCCGACAATCAGATTATTGTCTACTTCAGCGATGATGAACTTGATCCAGTAGACGCCATTGATCCAAAGTTTTACCGATTGATTGATACGTCGGTGACCGAGGATGGGATAGATGACGTTCTCTCACTTCCGACGAATGTCACATACGACCCTGTCGACAATACGGCAGCGCTGACCTTTGCCGCGATTCCCGACGGCACTTATCGACTGGACGTTGGTGAAAGTGACGAGACGAACAACCTGACTGACGATGCGATTAATGTTGGGACGTTGTTTGATTCGACGAATTTCTCCTATGTCGGCTATGTTGGGGATGGGGATGGGACCAGCAGTGATGGCGCGGACGCCGACCAGTATCAAGTGCGACTGGTCAATGGCACCTCGCTCGTCGTTACGGCAACTCCTCATGACCCAAGTCTGAATTTGGTTGTTCGACTGCTCGACAAGGATGGTGCGGAAGTTGCGAACGCGTCGAGCATGGTAGCTGGCCAAATTGAATCGTTTACGACGGGTCCGATTACGGTCGCGACGCCGGATGACGAGGTGCACTTCATCGAAGTGACGAGCGATTCTGGTCTGACGGTCGGCTCTTATTTATTGGAAGCATCGGTTGCCAACACGATTGACGCCAGTGATACAAACACGACGTTTGCCGATTCCACGGTTTTGGGAACTCTTGGTGCCGGTGGTGTCATGCATTCATCGGAAATCGACGAACAGACGCACGTCATGATGCCTCTGTTCCCAGGTGGTGAAGATGAACCGGGACATCGTTTGATTCAAGCAGAACAACATCTTCCAAGTTACGGATTGGGACCTGTCGCACCTGATCCAATCCTTCTGCGGTCGTACAGTTTCCCGGCGACCGTTTCCAGTTCTGCGGGCACGTTTCAGAATTTCATTTCCGAAACGGAAAAGCAAGTCGTCCGTGAAATCTTTGAGATTTATGGAACGCAAGCTGGCGTACAATTTCGGGAAGTGACCGCCGGCGGAACTCGGATCATGAAGGGGGATCTGAAAGCCTCCACGCCGACCGATACGAGTGAGCCCGGTGGAGTCGCGGGACGCGGTGGCTCGGGCTTGGTCGTTCTCGATTTTACAGATTTCCCAGGCTCGACGAACACGTTCGGGAGTGGCTTCTTTACGACGATGTTCCACGAAATCGGGCACTCACTCGGGTTAGGCCATTCGTACGATGTTCCCTCGGTCCAAGGCAATGGTGTACCCAACGAAGTCTACCCGGGCGATCACGACATCGTTCACCTACAGCGAGTGTTGCGACCCGACAGTACCGACATTGATCTCTACCAGTTTTCGATCGTTGCACCCGGATACTTCACGGCGGAAACGGTTGCTGAACGAATGGGCGTCAACCCTGCCGATGCTCGGCCTACTAGCAACCTGGATAGCGCTTTGACTCTGTATCGAGAGAATGCCGATGGTTCTCGCGATGTTGTTGCTCGTAACGACAACTACTTCAGCAATGATTCGTTCATCGGACTAGATCTGCCTACCGGAACCTACTACATCGGCGTCAGTAGCACGGGGAACGTCGATTATGATCCGAGCATCGTCGATAGTGGATTCGGCGGTCGGTCGCAGGGACTCTACGATTTGCTACTGAACGTCACGCCCGCACCGAATTCGACGCTCGCAGATTTAGATGCGACGGCCTTTGACGGTGACGCGGACGGCGCGCCGGGTGGCGGCTTTAGTTTTTGGTTTGAGAGCAGTCAGCACACCATCTTCGTCGACAAAGCCAACGATCAACGTGCGTTCACCGTTGATGGCGATGGGGAACTAACGGGAACGACCGGCGTTCCCACGACAGGGCCTTACGATACGATCTCGTTTGCGATGCAGCAGGCCGCAAGTCGGATCATTGTGCCAACGGATCGCGCTGGAAACGTGACGATCGCAGATGGCGATACGTTTACGATCGACGATGGCTTCTTGCCGCCGGTGACCTTCGAATTTGACCAGGTCGCGCGTCTCAGTGCGTTCATCAATCCTCTGGCGACGACCTTAACCGTCTCGAGTCTAGCTCCGTTCCCAACCACGACGCCCTTTGATATTCAAATCGACAGTGAAGAACTTACTGTCACGGCAGTCAATACTGGCACAAACACGTTTACAGTGACGCGGGGCGTGAATGCGACAATACAAGCCAGTCATGCCGGAAACGTCACCGTTCGAAACGTGCCAGTCGTCGCCAATCCGATCGATGTGTTTCCTGGCGACGATCCGACCGCATACGGAGTGGCAATTGAGGCCGCTGTCAACGCAATTTTTGGTGCCGGACCGGCAACTGCCACTGTTGACGTAGTGACGTTCAGCGGCATTGTGAATCTTGACGTGAGTGGCTCGAACGCCTTGCTTCACGTGCCTAATCTTGTACGCGTGGTAGGCAATTCCGGTCAGGATGGAGACATCAGAACTCTTGCCGACGCACAGCCCTATCTAATCGGATTGAGCAATTCTGGATTCCCGCTGGACGACGGCGAAACGATCGAAGTGCCGCAGGGCGTTACGGCCATGTTCGATGCCGGAACTTTGCTGAAACTTCGAAAGGGAAGTATCGACGCCGGAACTTCATCGGTACTGGTCGATCGCCAGGGAGCAGCGATCCAGATCCTTGGTACCCCAGAGAACAAGGTCTTTTTCCGGTCGTTCAGGAATGACTCGGTGGGTGGCAACAGCGATGGTGTCGGGCCGTCAGCACAGCCTGGGGATTTTGGCGGTGTTGTCTTCCGCGATGACTCGGATCTTGAGCAGAGTGGGGTGTTCTTGAACTATGTAAACCACGCCGACATCAACAACGGTGGCGGTAAAGTCTTCGTAGGCTCCGTGGAACAGGTGTTTACGCCGATTCACATGATCGTTGCGCGGCCAACGGTGTCGTTCAATACGATTACCAACAGTGCCGACGCATCAATGTCGGCGAACCCAAACAGCTTCGACGATGACGGCGGTCGCCTTGGTCCGGACATTTACGGAAACTATCTGGCCAACAATAGCGTAAACGGGCTGTTCGTTCGTATTGAGACGCAGCTGGGGACACCGGTCGAGAAACTTGACGTTACGGCGCGATTCGATGACGACGATATCACACATGTTATCACGGAGAACCTGCAGATAACCGGAAGCGCTGGCGGTCCGTTGAACACGACGGCCAGGCTGAGCGGTCGATTGCATGTCGATCCAGGCGTGGTCGTCAAATTAGGCAATTCTCGAATTGAACTTGAACGTGGTGCGTCCAATCTCATTGCCGAAGGTACCGATCAGCGGGAAGTGATCATTACGTCGATCGCTGATGACCGATTCGGTGGCAGCGGAACGTTCGATACGAATAATGATGGCATTAGCAGCGGTTCTCCTGGGGACTGGGGCGGCTTGATGTTTAATCATGTTTCGAGCGGTAGCATCGACAACGCGCTGATTGCGTTTGGCGGCGGACAGGTCCCGATCGAAGGTGGTTTCGATCAATTCAACACCATCGAAGTGCATCAAGCTCGTCTTCGACTGACCAACAGTGTTCTTGAGGAGAATGCGAGCGGCGCTGCGACATCGGGTGGCGACACGGCGCGCAACGGTCGCGGCGGCAATTCGAATTCAACAATTCATGTGAGCGGCTCTCAGCCGATCATCGTGAACAACATCATTCGCGACAACGCGGGCGGCGTCATCAGTATCAACGCGAATGCGTTACAGTCCCGCAACGTACAAGACTACGGTCGCTCGACCGGCGAACTCGACGCGTTCGCTGCATTGGGCGACAACAGCGGACCGTTAGTTCGCCTGAATCGTCTCGAAAACAATACACCTAATGCGATGACCGTGCGTGGTTCGGAACTGACCACCGATACGGTTTGGGACGACACGGATATCGTGCACGTTCTTCGAGGCGAAGTAATTGCGGAAAACCTCCACACCTTTGGAGGCATACGGTTGCAAAGCAGTAATTCCGAGAGCCTTGTCGTAAAGTTGCAGGATCAGATCGTGGCGGATACGAGCATCGGAGGCACGATCCAGTTCAGCGATAATGGTGCCCTGCCGGATACGATCACCGACCCGTTGAATCGATTGGGTGTCTTTTCCGCTGGCGGATTCGTTGTTGTGAATGGTTCGTTGTTGAACAATGGTATCTACAAGATCGCTAGCGTAACTCCGGGCACGATAACCTTAGAGATTTCGCAATCGCTTGTTACCGAGGCCCTGACCGGTGGCGGAACATTGGGTCTTTCGGCTGGATTCACTGCGACCGGAACTCCCTTGGATATCGATGACCGCATTGGCGGGACGGTCCAAGTCGTTGGAGCCATTGGACACCCTGTGGTTCTAACATCGGTGTTTGACGATTCGGTGGGTGCTGGATTTACGCCAAGCGGTGCCGTCTTGCTAGATACGAATAATGATGGCCTTGACGTCGACGCGAATGGCACGGACGACATTACAGGTGCCACCGTAGCTGGCGTGCCGGGCGCTGGTGATTGGCGTGGCTTGTTCTTGGACAAGTACAGCAATGACCGCAATGTCCGAGTTGCCGACGAAGATGAAAGTGCTTTCACAGATGGCGTCGATGCGAATCCAACCCCAATCGTTGCCCAGTCGCTAGGCACGTTAGCCCCGAACGAGAAGAGTGGCGACGAGAACAGTTCCTTAGGATTTGAGGTGTATGGCTTCATCAGCCTCGACGATACGAAAGACATTGACGTCTACAGCTTCACGGGCACGCCGGGCACTGAAATTTGGTTAGACATTGACAACACATCACCTGGCTTGGACGCCGTCGTCGAACTCGTCAATATCTCTGGGACGGTTCTAGCGCGATCAATCACGAACAGCGACTTTTCAGGGACGATCGCCCAGCACGCGCATGAAGACGCCTTGTTGGTTGGCGACTTCTATACGACGAATTATCGCGACCCAAGTGTGCGATTGGTTCTGCCGGGGACGGGAACAACTGGTACTTATTTTGTGCGCGTACGTAGTAACCCGGAGCCGGATAATTTGATCACTGCCCTCGATGGTGGACTGACGAGCGGGGCGTATCAGTTACAGATCCGATTGAAGCAAGTTGACGAGGTACCGGGTTCCACGGTGCGTTACGCAGATATCCGGTATGCCACGACAGGGATCGATGTTCGCGGCTTGCCCGCCCACTCTTTAATCGTTGGCGAGACGAGCGAAGTTAGTGGCAGCGACGCCGGTTCGCCTCAGAGCCTCGGAAATCTTCTCGAATCCGATCGTGCATCGATCACCGTGGCCGGTGCGTTGGAAGTGCGAGACGCACAGGGGAACGTAGTCCCGTCCGCCAGCGAAACACAACAGGACTTCTATCAGTTCTCGGTGGAACATGCACCAGGTTCAATCCAGTCGATCGGAAGCATCAATGCGGGCGGCAAGACAGTCGCCGCAGTATTCGATTTGGACTACTCCGACGGAACAGTACGTGGTGATAACAACTTGTATGTCTTCGATCCACAGGGCAATTTGCTATTGATCGGACGCGAGTCGAATGTCGAAGACGATCAACCTCGTCCGGGCGTCTCTTCCGATACGACGGAATTGAGCCGAGCTTCGTTTGACCACGGCGATCCGTTCATCGGGCCGGTTCACCTGCCCGAAGGTGCGGGCACCGACTATCGCATCGCGGTATCTTCCAATCTGACACTCCCTGATCCGTTGGATCAGTATCTCAACTTCACACCGTTTGACTCGGGCTTGCGCTTGGAGCCAGTGAACTCGATCACCCGCATCGTCGAAGACCATATCGGCTTCCAGGGCTATCATTCAAATACGATTGGTAACGTCCTGCCCGAGCTTGCTACTGGCTTGTTCGAGGACATCGAAGATCCAGTCGCGTTGGAAGCTCACATCCGCAAGTACGATCTGTCCGACGTTGTGCTCTTTGTAACGACGGATTCCGGCGATGATTTATATACGGTGAATGCTTTCCAGGGAGGAACGGTCACGCGTGTTGATAACGATTTGACGAATGACGCCTCGAATACGCAGACAGTCAAAGATATCGTCATTCGGTCCGATGGTGCCTTTCTCGGTTATCAGAGACGCGATGCAATCAACCCAGGGACGCAGACAAACAACAATGTGGCCAACACGGCCGGTCGACTTGTTATCGTTGATGGCGGTAACGGAAACTTGACCACCGTCGGCGAAGATAACATCCCCAGCGGCACGCCAACTCCCCAAGTGACGGCAAACACGCCGGTTCCATCGATCGACGAGTTGACGTTTAGCGACGATGTGGATGCGTTAACATTCGACCGCACCGGCAGCACCAATACAAATCCAAATTACGACGTGCTGTATTCAGTGCGAGAAGCCGGCAAAGCGAATGGCAACATTGATACGATCAACTCGAAACTTTATCGAGGCCAGGAAGGTAATGGCTCCGCAGCTCGAACCAGCCGATTCGGCTTTGAGGGAAATATCCAGCTTGCCGGAGTTACGTTTGGTTCAGATTTTCAGGCCTTCGCGGATGCAAACAGTAGCGGAACCGTTTCGATCCAGGCGCGAGCTCCGGGTATCGCGGGCAACGGTATCACTGTTGTCATCACACGTGCGGCCGGTGCCAACGCCGTCACTAGCGTTACGGCAACCGGCGTAATCAGCGTGCGAATGAACAGCACCAACAACGCCGTCCAATCACTTCAAACGCTCGTCGACACCATCAACGCCCACCCAACGGCCAGCCAGTGGGTAACGGCGGCGGTGACTAGCGGGAACGCCGGAACGACGATACTCAGCGGTAGGACATTGAGGACTGCAGGTGGCAGCGACGGAACCGACGATGGATTTGCTCGTAATTTGTTAACCGGATTCGTCACGGGCTTGGCCTACTCAGGCAGTCAGCTTTACGGGGTAACAAGCGACGGCGACTTCCTCCAGATTAACGAAAGTACTGGTACCGCAACAAGGAGCAACGTACTCACGGGCGTTAACTTTCAGGGATTGCATATTGGGCCACAGAATGTTGCCGAGTTCGATCAATTCGGGAACGAAATTCCCGGGCGGTACAAAGATCTGTTGTTCGCCGTCTCAACCGAAGGAAATTTATACGCGTTCGATACGACAGCCGGAAATATTGGGCAACTGGTTCCTGTGTTTGATAGCGATAGTGATGGCTTTGCTGATGCGACGGTTCTCGATCTGTTTCCAGGCGGTGGGCCCACCAATGTGACCGGCCTCGCGTTCTCGACCATTGATGTGAACCTGTGGCATCCTACGTTGCGACGCGGTCAGTCGGATACCGCGCACGGCGTCAAGTTCTTATATGACATCAGCCGAAACCCGTCTAGTGAGAGTGTTCCAATCGAAGGACGCAATTCGAACGAGCAAGAGGGCGGAGCAAGCTTCTATTTTGGTCTCGAAAATTTCGACATCAGCGACAACGATGGGTACACGTATCTTGATCTTGGAACGGGTAACCATCAGTACGGCTTTCAGAGCGATGTTGCGCACAGCGATTTGGCCAACGGTCCCAACATTGGCAACAACTACAACATCCCTGGTGGTGCCGCGGGAAGTCTCGTCACGAATTCGTTCAGCCTCGAAGAGTACGGATTCGACGACAAACCAACGCTTTATTTCAATTACTGGTTGCAAACGGAGAACCACGGTGGCTCGACATCCGGTTCGGATGGATCTAATCCGTTCCGAGACAGTGCCCGCGTTTTCGTCTCACGTGATCCAGCAGGCACGCTCGACAACGCCCGGACGTGGGAATTGCTTGCCTCCAACAACTCGCAACGGAGCACGGGAGTCGCAGGAGACCATGACGCCGAGTTGCCCGTGATATGGACCGATTCAGCCGACGAAGGAACGCGGTTCGGTGGTACGGTCGCCGAGCAACAAGTGCAGGAACTGTTTGACAGCGCCAATTGGCGGCAAGCTCGCGTCGATTTGTCGGGCTATTCGGGCCAGGACAACTTGACGTTCCGTTTCGATTTCAGCACGTCCGGTGCGATGAACGATGGGACGCTCGGTGCGATCGACAGCAACTTCGGCGAGTACTTCAGCGGCACGCGTTCGATCAAAGGCCAGAACAACAACTTCGAAGGCTTCTACATTGATGACATTATCGTCGGCTTCTCTGAGCGTGGAGAGGTCTCGCACGGTACGCGTGCGGGGGGCACTGACTTCTTTACCGTGCCTCAGCCGGCGACCATGGTTCCGGGGCGTACGTCGCCCCCCGATACAGAGGTGTTGCTCGGCCCTTATCAAGTTGAAGTGCGTCGTGCGGACGAGTTCGCTTGTTTGCCGGACGTGAATGGCGGTACGCTGTCACTTTCGGAGGGATCGTGCGTTGGGACGCCGGACGTTCGTTTCTTTACCACGATTTTGGAGACTTTTGACACAAACGATCGCATCGATCACGGCTATACGCTGATTGCACCGGTTGGAGCTTCGCTGACAGATGCCGCGACGTTTACGATCGTCGGTCACACCACACAAGTCTTCGAGTTCGACAGCAACAATGTTGTGACAACCGGGAACATTCGCGTGCCGTTTACGCTCGCGATGACTGAGGACCAAGTCGCGATCAGCATGCGAAATGCGATCAACGCGGTACCCAACTGGACACGAGATTTCGGGGTCCTGGCAATCGTTCACACGCCGACGAGCAATCGGGTCGATCTGGTGGATGCCAAGAGCGTGTCTCTTGGGGCGTCTTCGCCAAACATTACCGTGAATATTGCAGATGCGAACATCTTGGAGGCTGATGCAGCCAACGCGTTGAACCCGGCGACAACCGTGAACGTCCTGCTTGAGCAGCCAGCTCCGGCAGGCGGACTGGATGTGACGCTGACAATCACGGACCAAGGAATCGCCGACAGCCGTCCGAACGTGACGTTCGGCCATGTCATCAACGAGCAAGAGCCGAACGACATCTTCTTCTTGTCCGACAATTTCGACTTGCTCGGTTGGAGTCTGCAGCCGAACGCAAGCGTCAATGACGGCACGGGCGCGAATATCGCGGATACTGTTCCGCATATCACGATTCAGGGTACAGGCGACGGGACATTCGACTATTACAACTTTAATGCCGGTGTCGGGGATATAGTTGTCATCGATACCGATGCGACTAACTTCGACACCAAAATATTCTTGTTTGACGTGAATGGCGTAGTTCTAGACGAGAGCGAAGACGATGTTCCACTCGGCGATCCAGGTTCAACACGAGCCGACGAGTCGTTCATCGAATACACGATTCAGCCCGGTGATCTTGGACCATTCACCATCGGAGTAGCAACTGGCGGCGCAACGGCTGGTGCGGTAGGTGCGATCATTGGGACGGAACTGGTCGCAGGAGATGTTTACGACTTGAACGTCGCCGTCACCAATCACGCTGTCACCGAGAGTGTGACAACCCTCTCGGTGACGGTTCCTGCCGGTCTTACGACATTGCCGATTCCAATCAATCTGAATGCGATCGATAACGATGTCGATGAATACGACGATACGATCATCGTTGTGCCGACGGCGTTGGGATATCAAGGTGTAAGCGACACAGCAAACGTGCTGAATGATGACACGCGCATTCTGAGTGTGGAATTGTCTTCGACGACGCTTTCCGAACCTACCGTCGGGACGGCGGTCGAATTCGTGACGTCCGGAGATGGCGGGTTAGACCTTCCGTACAACTTGGCGCTAGGTAACGACGGTAACATATTGGTCAGCAGCAGTTTTACGGATGAAATCTTACGGTATGACGGTACAACCGGAGCGTTCATCGATGCGTTTGTAACGGCTGGCGACGGCGGGCTGAATTTCCCCACTGATTTGCAGCTGGGCCCTGACGCTACTGGCGACTTCATGCCTGATCTTTATGTACTCAGTAACAGCGGCCAGCCAGGTGCGGCCAGGGTGTTGGTCTACGATGGTGACACCGGCGCGTTCGATAGCGTGCTCTTTAGCGACACTGACATCACACAAATATTTGAAATTGGCAATTTTGAAATTCACACAGACGGATTCACGTATGTGTCGGACGGCGGCGCGTTTAGTCAGATCGTTCGATTTGTCACTGCCACTGGAGCGTTCGACAGTGTCTTCGTTCCTAGTTTCACCACGCCATTGAGGCAAGCCAACGATTTAACATTTGGCCCAGACGGGCATCTGTATGTTTCTGATATCACCGACAGTGTTCATCGATTCGATGGAACCACGGGCGCGTTCGACACCACTTTTATTGCTGCAGGGTCTGGCGGGTTGAATTCGCCACAGGCGCTGGTATTTGGGCCAGATCAGAATCTCTACATCACTAGCACAGGCTCGAACCAAGTCCTTCGCTATAATGGCACGACCGGCGCGTTTATCGATGTCGTAATCCCAAATGGGTTATTAGACGGTCCAAGTGGATTGACATTCATCGGAGGCGATCTGTATGTCACTAACTGGTTCGACGACAACGTAGTTCGTTCCGCAGTCACGGCTCCGACTACCGGTACAGCGACGGTAACTCGTCTTAATGCAGTACTAGACGATCCGCTGACCGTAACCTTGATCAGTCTTGACCCCAGTGAACTGCGTTTGGGTGACGGAGCGGTCGACGAAGTCGAGCCAAATGATTCGCTCGGTGAGGTGCAAGATCTCGAAACGGCTGACTGGACGCTCGCACCGAATGCTGGCATTACAGATTCGACGGCGCTTCCACACGTCAGCGTTGTGGGCACGGGCAACTTTACACACGATTACTATTCCTTTGTTGCACAAGACAACGACCGTATTATCGCGCGTGTCACGAACACTGCGATGCGGTTGTGGCTCTTTGACTCGACTGGCAGCCTGATCGCAGGTGGCGCAAATGGGTCAACGAACATTGACCAGCGATTTCCGCTAACCGGAACCGGGACGTACACCGTCGGCGTTGGCAGAGCCGGCGCAAACGGCCTTCCAGGTGGAATTATTGGAGCCGTACCACAGGCCGGTGATAACTACACCTTGCACGTTTCCGTAACTGAGCACGCCTTGGGAGATGATTCGTACGTCTTCCAGATTCCCGCGGGTCAGATGTCCGCAACCGTTGATCTGCTGGCAGTTCAAGACTTCATCGTCGACGGGGATCAGAGCAACATTACGATTGTCGCTGCCGCGGCCGACTTTGTAAGCGACAAAGATAACAGTCTCGATTTGATTGCGAATACGGTAACGATAACCGACTCGACAACAGTTCCGGTTATGAACCTCGCCGTAGCGTCAACATCGTTCTCAGAGGGCGGAGCGGGGACGACCGCGACGATTACACTAGATCAACTTGTTCCGTATGACTTGGACGTCACGGTGGTAAGCAGCGATCCGAGCGAAACACAGCCACTTGACGCCACGCTAGGCACGACTGCTCCCTCGGTCGTCGTCACGATTCCCGCCGGACAGACAACGGGTTTCGTTACCCTGCGCGCGATTGACGACCCGGTTCAGGATGGCCCCCAGACACCGACCATAACGGCGTCTGCGGTCGACTTCCGTGGTGCTTCGCAAACGGTGACGGTCACTGACGCTGGTGACGCCCCAATTGGAGGATTCGCGGTCGGAACCAATTTCCTCGTTCCAGGAAATGCCGTGACCGCCGAAGACCAAGCCGATATCGCAGGTGCGGTCGGACCAAACGAAGTCGTGGTCATGATCAACGGTCGTTATGAGATGTTCGATAAAGCTGGAGGGTCCTTGCAAACAAACACATTGGATGCGTTTTGGACGACGGTAGCTGGTCGAACGGTCAACGGGACGACAATCTCGCCTCGTATTATCTACGATCATGACAGCGGACGTTGGTATGCGACCGCCATTGATGATGTTGGCGCGGCGAACAATGAGGTCTTTGTGGCCTATTCGAACACCAACAATCCTACCGGGACCTGGGTTGGTGCAACGTACGATACGGATCCAACGAACGATAGCCACTTTGCACTGGCGACAACGATGGGAGTTGACGAGGACGGGCTGTACATCGGTTTGAATATGCGCCAGGTTGGAATATTCACGGGTACGACCCGAGCGTTGTTGGCGATTCCGAAGAATGCAAGTGGAACGTTACAGACCGGCAACCAGACTCTTTTTGAAGATGAAGGAACTCTCGGTTTATTCCCCCAGCCTGCAATCGACTTTGGGGCGTCCGATCTACAAGCTGCAGTGATTTCGAGAACTAGCGCAACACAGCTGCGGCGTCATGATGTTGCCTTTAGCCTGTTCGGTGACACCTTAACGGCGGGCCCGACCATTGCCATCACGACAACTTCCACGGCTCCGGACGCTGACCAACCTGGCGGCACCATTTCGCATACGAAAAATGCGATCGCTGGAAGTGTCGTGGAAGAGGGCGACAGTATTTGGGCCGTCCAGACGATTCGTGATACACATACGATCAATTCCATTACTAACAACAACTCCGCGATTCGTTGGTATGAGATCGACGAGACGACGAATACGGTTCTTCGGACCGGTGTGATCTCCGATCCGCTTCTCGACTTCTACAGCCCGTCGATAAGCGTCAATGCTGCGGGTGACATCACGATTGGTATGACTGGATCCAGTGGTGCGGTCAGCAACACGAGCTTCGCCGTCTACGGGAACACCGTCGATGGCGTGACGCGATTCTCTGTACCGCAGGCCCTAGACGCCGGTGCGGCAACGGGGAACTTCCCTGGCGCTGCCGGTCAATACAGTTCGACAGTTCGAGATCCAAGCAGCACAACGAGGTTCTGGACGTTCCAGCAAGAGGCAACCGGGACGGGGTTCTGGGAAGTTCGAGTTACGGAACTGAACGTTTCGGCTCAACCCGAGGAATTGGACGTCTCGGTCGTACTTGCGGATTCGGCGATCAGTGAAGATGGTGCATCCGGATTGATGACAACGACAACGGCAGAAGTTGTTCTGAGCGGACCTTTACCGCAATTCGATGTCGATGTGACGATCACGTTTGATTCGACGCAGGTCAGCATCCGCAATGAGCTAACCGGCATTACGGATTTCTCCAGCCCGATTACCATCCGAATTCCGGCGGGTCAGAGCGAACTACGCACAGGGCTAACGGATCTGACGGTCACGGGAATCGCGGACAACGCGACCGATGGTAATGTCACCATAACGCTGACGCCATCCGCGACAGGGTATGATGGCATATCGGGCTCGCTGGATGTTGTCGAAGCGCTCGCTGACGTTGATCCGCAGATTACGACAGTGGCCAATTCTGATAGCGTTATCGAAGGCGGAGGCAGTTCAAGCGTATCGACCAGCCGCTCGGATACGATTAACTTCATTACTGCGAATGTGTTGAGCAGTGACACGGGCGAGGCGAGCAGTCCCGGCAATCGGTCGATATTCAATGGCAACACCAATGCGTCGAACGACTTTACTTTCCCCCAGCAAGATACCGAACTTGATGGCACGCAGTTCGCGATCCTAACACCAACCGTCGCGGGCGCACGATCTTACTCGCCAATCAGCGACGTGATCGATGTACTCGATGACGAAACGCGCACGCTGACCGTTACTCTTGCCGCGACGGCGATCTCGGAGGCGGATGGCATGTCCGCGACGAGCGGTACTGTGAATATTGACGGTACGCTTACGGAAGATCTCGTCGTGACGCTGCACAGCAGCGATTCGAGTGAATTGCTGCTTCGCGATCCGATCACGACCGACAGCGGTCGAACGATCGACGTGACGATCCTGGCGGGCGACACCAGCGCGATGTTCTACGTTGATGCGATTAACGAGTTGATTGATGACGGCACGCGGTTGGTCAATATCACGGCGCTCGCTCCCAGTTTTCTGAGTGGAGTGAATACGGTCACCGTCAATGCGGACGGAACTGCGAATGCCATCGAAGCTTATTCTCGTCTCGGCGATTCGAATCGTTTCCGCGACCAGGGGCTGTTGTTGATCGAAAACAACACGATCAGCAACGCGGCAGCTTGGGGAATTGATGTCCAACCTGGGTCTCGCGAAGTGGGCAACCTTCGGACCTTCCCAGGGGCACCGATTAACTTCGTTCAACTCAATAACGATGAGTTCGCTCCTGGAGCGGTGATTCAGAACAACATCGTCGTCGCCAGCGAGACCGGAAGCGGCGTCCGGGTATCTGGTGAACAAGCGAGCAACGTATGTGCGGACAGCACAAACGACGGTAATCCGGATGGATGTGTGGTGACGTTCGCCCGAATCGTAAACAACACGATCTTCGGCGGTACGCCTTCTATGACCGTAAGCCAAGACGCCGATGTCATCTTTTTGCAAGATACGACCGGCAGTATGGGTCTCATCATTCAGGATATCGTCGATCGCATTTCGCTGATGGACGATGCGTTGGTGGCCGCTGGCATTACTGCGAAATATGGCGCGGTTCGAATGCCCGAAAGTTCAAGTTTCTTTGGCGGTTCGGATGAGCCTGTGCTAATCCAGGACATCGTCGACTTCGCGACTTTTAATGCAGCCGGCGCGCCGTATCCGAGTTTGGTAAACGACATTGGCGGAGCGCGGGAAGCAGGCAGTGAGGCCGTCCTAGAGGCATTGAACGCGTTCGATCCGCAGACCGGGGCGACTACGTTCAACTACACTCCAGGCTCACGCACGGTCGTTGTCCTGATACAGGAAGAGAATGACGACAGTCCGGATGATCAACCGGCGGCGCTCGCCGAGTTGATTGCCGCGAATGCAATTTTCTTCGGCATCATCGAGCCGGACGATGTAACCGAGCCGCAAAACAATCCCAATAACGCGGTGCAAGATTACCAACAGTTCGCCGATGCCACGGGAGGTCAGCTCCTCGATATTAACAATTTCCGAACTAATCCGGATGCGTTTTTTGATGCCTTCGTTCAGTCTTTGATCGGTGCAATCGGCGGCAGCCAAGCCGTCACGGGAATTCAAGTTCAAAACAACGCCGCTCCAACGATTCTAAACAACGTCGTCGCTGGCTTTGCCGATGGCATTATCATAGATGCTTCGTCTTCGCCGACAGTACTTGGCTCGAATGCCTATCAGAATAATGGGAACAACACGAGCGGTGCTGGTGTATCTGGGCTTGGTTCAATTCCGTTGGACGTTTCATCTTCGACGCAGCTGTTCGCTAACCCCAACCGTGGCAACTTCTATCCTGCGAACGGTGCCCCGATCGTCGACAGTTCTCTCGCCACCCTCCAAGATCGAGCCAACTACTCGAATTTCAAAAACGAACTGGGATTGCCGCAATCTCCTATCTTCGCTCCCGACCGCGACGTGTACGGTCAATTGCGAGTCAACTCGGTCGAAGACCCGCTCGGTGCAGGGGCGTCGGTATTTAAGGATCGTGGAGCAGTCGATAAGGCAGACGACGAGCGACCTTATGCGGAACTGTTGATCCCCGTTGACAACGATGCAGAAGGATTTGATCTCGATCCGAATGAGACCGTCGTCTATCGAAATGATATTTTCCTGGAAGAGTTTTCAATCTTGCTCGGTGATGGTGCTGGGCCGGACGCACCGTTCCAAGGTACCGGGATTAATTCGCGAACTGTCGACATCTTAACGGAGGCTAGTGATCCCGCCGATCCGGAGGGCTCGATTTCGCAACGAGCCGTTCGCATTACGCGCAACGGTGAATCCCTGACCGAAGACACCGACTACACGCTCGGCTACAACGCCAGCACAGGCGTACTGTTGCTAACCCCGCTCTCATCACTTTGGGAGCCGGACAGCGTTTATGTTATCACGATGGATAACACGCTGATTCAAGATAACGCTGGCAATTTCTTGCGCGACAACCAGCCTGACGGAACGACGACATTCACGATTATTTTGGGTGAATTCGAGTTCGATTACGGAGATACTCCTGACACCAGTTATGGGACGATCGAGATCAGTAATGGCGCTCGTCACGTCTTGATTCCAGATAACCCGAATACAGCGGGTGACGAGTCAGTTCGCTTTGGCGATCGCGTCGATGGCGAAGTGGATGGGCAACCTAATGTCGCGGCCAGTGGCGACGATCGAGATCAGTCGATCGACGTTACGTCGACGTCTGGACTCTCGACGAGCTCCCTAGCACCATTCACTCTCTCGCTCCCAGCGCCTCCGAGCGTGCTGAGCGGAAGTTCGATCACGTTGGACGATGGCAGCAATTCACAGACCTATCTGCTTTCCAATTCGGGAAGGTTGTTCGCAGTCGTCGATGGAACTCCGCCTCGAATCGTAGAGTTGGACGAGGTCACGGGTGCCGAGCGCGCGACGACCATCACATCACCTCAGGCGATTACGTCCGGCGGTGACGTTGGTTTGGCGTTTGACGGCGTAAATCTATGGTTTGTGCAAGATCATCTGACCGAACCAGCCGTTCTTTTTCAGATTGATCCTGACGCCCCGGTCGGAACACAGATTATCGATAGCTTTCCGCTCACTGCAGGTTTGCAATCGTACGCAGGTCTGACGGCTTTGGCGGGCGACATCTATGTGGTGGATCAGGATGGGAGCGATATCTTTAAGTTGGACAAAGCGAACCGCACGCTCATCGGGTTAACGGATATCGATGGAAACAATCCGGCAATCATCATTTCTCCTGGAGACCGACTCGATGGTGGGCTAGGAGCTATCGTCGATCCGATTAACGGTGACCGTTTGGTCGCTACTTCGCTGAATCGCATGGTGTATTTCATCGACCCAGCGAATGGCCAGATCACCAGTTCGTTCGATGCCACGGGTGCCGGCACCATTACGAATACGACGGTTCTCGACGGCACAGCCGTACTCGATGGTCAGATTTACCTCGGTACTACAGCTGGGATTAATGTCTTTGAGTTCGACGGTACGTGGGTCAGGACGATCAACAACGGAAACGAGTATTTCGCCTTGGGCAGTGACGGCGGTATCGACCCAAGCTCCACAGCGACGCTGATCGATCTAACGAGCTTCGTGGGAACGACTCCCAATGATCTTGCCGAACGCTTGCGAGCCGAGATTCAAGCCGATCTTGATGCTGGGGAATTGGCCGGGTTCACACCTCGAAATCTGGGTGGCGGTCAGTTGTATCTTGGCGGTTCGCCGATTCTGAGCGTTACAACTCCTGCCGGCAGTGGTTTGGAAGAGTCACCGCACTCCGCTGGAAATGCCGTTCAGTATCGACTGGCGCTGACGCCTAGGTTCGAGCTTGAGGTGCAGGACAACGGATCGGGTTTCGCCGATGTCGCGACGGGCGAATCGTTTATTTTCAATGATGGCAGTAATCCTGCGGTTACCATCACGTTTGAGCGAGCTGCGTTACTTAGCGGAGCCGTTGCCGCACTTGATGTCACGATTCCGGTTGCCGATGCAACTGGCTACCCCGGTGGATCATTCAACATCCGAATTGGGGACGAAGAGTTGACGGTTACCGCTGTCACTTTGGTTGCGCCAGGGAATCCCGCAGCCGGCGCGACCTTGAATGTGGACCGCGGAGTTAACGGAACGTCGGCGGCGAGCCATGCAAGCGGCGACTTGGTTCGCACTTCGGATCTTCTTGAGGATGTGGTTCTCTTTACGGCGTCCGACACTCCCGGCGATGTCGGCGATTCGATCGTCACCGCGATCCAACGTGTATTGCCAGAAACGTCCGTTCAGAACACGGCGTCCACTGAAGTGGTCGTGATCGAGGGTACATTAACCAGCGCCACGATGAATGCTTCCTCTAGCAACTTGATCCAACGCGGTCCCGCCGCAAATGGTGTGGACTTCATCGCTGACGGGTCGACTTTCACAATCGACGACGGACTTAACCTTGCCGTGACTTTCGAGTTCGACGTGGCAGGATCGGCGCCAGTCACGGTTGGCAATATCGCGATTCCGCTGGTTCCAACTGGAAACATCGACGAAATTGGCGCCGCGATGGTGGCTGCGATCAATCCAGAGATCCTGACCGCGGACCTCTCTGCTCTTGATCCGGAATATCTTCTCCGCGGTGAACCAGTTGGGGCGTCTTATCTTGGTAGCGGCTTGGTGCAAATCGCTAATCGCCCAGAGCATTCCGTTTCCGTAGCCGGCGGTACGATTGGGCTGGGCTTGGCTCCGCAGTTGCCGGTTCGCGTTCAGACGGTAGGTGCGGGGCTTGCAGTGCAAGTGCCACAAACCCAGGCCGTCGCCCTGCCAACGATTGGCGGTGCTGGAATTAGCGATGGTGCGAGTTTCACGATCGATGACAGTGTCAATTTCCCTGTGACTTTTGAATTCAATACGGTTCCGCTCGGTAGCGTCACGTTTGGCAATCGCGCAATCAATGCGTCGGACAATCCGAGTTTGGCGGTCTTGAACGCGCGAGTCCTCGCCGCGATCAACGCCGAAATCGCCACGGGTAACTTGCTGTCGACGATTCTTCCTCAGATTACGACGAGTGACCAGATTCAAATTCAAGGCGCGGATACAAGTTTGGTGGTGGCCGGTGCCGGAGTAGCTGGAAGAGGTCCGGTCAACGAACGCGAGCAATTTACGGTTGCCGATGGACAGGGTGGCAGCGTTACTTTTGAGTTTGACAACGGCGGTGCCGCACCACTCGCGCCCCTTGTTGCGGTTGATTTTGTTGAAGGCGATACTCCCAATCAGATCGCCGCGAAGATCCACGCCACGATTTCGGGAGAGGTCGGCACGACTCTTGCCATCGGTACTATCGATCCTGATCCCGCGAACACGTTATTCGCCGAGGCTGTGATTGAATTGGGCGAGTCGCTCGATACGGTTACGTTTATCAATGGCGGTGGCGCTCAAATTGCGGCCATGTTGGCGATCACCAGTCCAGGTGCATCCGGTGGTGTTAAGGACGGCGAGACATTTACGATCCAGCGCGGCACGGAGATTCTGACGTTCGAGTTTGATCGAAATAATTCGCTTGACGATCCGAACCATATTCGCGTTGATATTGGCGATCTGACCGGCGTGGTAGTCCCCTCAGACATCACCTCGATTGCAACGACAGATTTCGATATTGCGACGGCGATCGAAACGGCTGTTAACAGTGTTGTCGCGACGGTTTCAGCGCGAGCGTTCGTGGATGCATCCGGGGTCGCCGTCGTTGATTTGCAAGGTGATGATGAAGATGGCATCACGATCGGCAAAATCTTCCTGCCAACCGAGGCGGACGCCAGTTACACAATTCCGCTAGAAATCCTTGCTTCCTCTAGCGGCTTTGTCGATGCATGGATTGACTTCAATCGGAACGGGTTGTTCTCCGACGAGGAAAAACTTGTCGGTAACGCCGTATCACTGCCCGATAGTTCCGTGTTGGCGGCGGACACCCTGACACCGACGGCGTTAACCGCAGACCTTCTAGCACCCGGAATTACGGCGTTGACTGCTTTTATTGGCAGCGCGGCCACGACTGTTCCGGTAGTCGACGCTTCCCAGTTCGCAGCGCAGACGTTGCCGTTTGATATTCTTGTTGACACCGAGCAGATGCAAGTCACTGCGATCAACGGAAACGATCTAACCGTGATGCGCGCCGTCAATGGAACGAATGCACGCTTCCACTTTGGTAACGCTCAAGTGCGTACGCTGGCTATCACTTCGATACCAGTTGCGGACGGTTCTCAATTTGCCGCCTACCCAGTTCCGTTTGATATTCTTATTGACGCTGAACAGATGCAAGTCACTGCAGTCACCGGAAACGTTTTGACGGTGACACGCGCGGTTAATGGCACGACGGAAGCCGGCCACCTTACTGATGCCGTCGTGCAATTCGCGAACGATATGCTCCTGATTGCGGATGGGTCTCAATTCGCCATGTATCCGCTGCCGTTTGATATTCTCGTCGATGCCGAACAGATGCAGGTCAATTCAGTCAGCGGAAACATTCTGACGGTGACACGTGGAGTTAACGGCACGTCGGAAGCCAACCACTTGACCAGTGCCGTCGTGCAGCCGCTGGCAAATGGTTCGATTCCTGTCACGGCTGGCTTGAACCAGTTCAGCATCGATCCCGATGCGTACACTTCGACTGTCGCTTTTATTCCCGGTGAGACGTATGCGCGCTTCCGCATCAGCTCGATTGGTGGCCTCTTCCCGACTGGGCTTGGCATTGGAGGCGAGGTCGAAGATTATGCAGTCCGGATCTTACCAAACACCGCACCCATCGTAGCGAACGATCTGGGTACGATCGCGTTGCCCGAAGACACAAACATCGACGCTCGTCCGGGCGTCGACTTCTTCATCAATCTGAATGACGTTGACGACGACCCCGCGGTCGATTTCGGATTCGATGGCAATTTTATAGATCCGCTGTTTGATGACTTGGATATCAACAACGGTCGAGAGGATCGCCTCAATTATCTAGTTCTCAGCAACAGCAACCCGACATTGCTCACCGTCAACCTGATCGGAACTCAGCTGTTGTTCGACATTCACGAACACCAAAACAATAACCTCGGTGGCGAAGCTGCGATCGTTGTTGAAGCGACCGATCACGCAGGGCTTACAACGACTGCAACATTGACCTTGTCGTTAACGCCGATCAATGACGTTCCGTTGACGACGTCGACGAACAGCACGTTCTCGCTTGATGAAGGTGCCAATGATGGTTCCGGTGATTTAGCCGAAGTGATGCTGGCGATCAGGACGACAACCAAGAGTGCGGTGAGCGTATCTGATACGAGTGTGACGGTCGACAGCACTGCCAGCTTCCCCGAGACCGTTCCTTTCTACATCGGAATTGGTACCGAACAGATACGTGTTACGAAGGTCGACGGAAACGCTTTGACGGTTCAGCGCGGTGTGAATGGGACGACGGCAGCATTTCACGGCTTTGGTGTCACAGTCGTGACGTCGCCGGTCGCAGTATCTGACGTTGATGAAGACGAACTCGTAAACACGACGCTCGCACTTTCGATCAACGCGACCCAGACTACATTACAAATCACGGATGTGTCTTCCTTCCCGCCAGCGACTCCGTTTGATATCCGGATCGGCTCGGAAGATCTGCGAGTGGTCGCACGTATCGGCAATAATGTGACTGTAGCGACTCGCACTAACGGCGTCGCTCACAGTGCCGGTGAGTTTGTCGGTCTGTTGACAACTGGCATTGCGTTACAGACGCCACTCGATCCTGTATCGACCTTTACGCTTGCCGACGCCTCCAAGTTCCCCTCGCTTGTCCCGTTTGATATTGAGATCAACGGCGAGCAAATGACGGTTACGGCGATCACGCCGGGTAGCCTTGGGGCAGCAGATTTTGACGTCACTCGAAGTATCAATGCCGTTTCTGGCGCTCATTCGGTGGGCGCTGTTGTAACCAACCTTCCCGGTGTCGGCAGCCTTGTCGGAGCAATTGGTGATACGTCCGTAAACCCCGACACTACGGTCGTCGTGGATGACGCACAACGGTTCCCATCTTCGACACCATTCTTTATTCGGATCGATAGCGAAGAGATGCGGGTTGACAGTATTGCTGGCTCGACGTTTACTGTAGCTCGCGCTCAAAACGCGACCGTGGCTGCGGCTCATACGGATGCCTCGCTTGTCGAGAATCTACCCGGTGGTGCGACGCTTAGCACCGTTCTCGGTGATACGATTGAAACGGTCGCGTTCTCCGACATCTCGGCGTTGCCTAATCTGTCTACGTTTAGAGTTCGCATCGGGGATGAGGAGTTGTTCGTGTTGTTCGTAACTCCTCTAACTGCGCCCGCTGGTGAGTTGACTCTCGTTCGCGCTGCGAACGGCACGGCGGGGCCGATGCAGCCGGCGGGAACGCTGATGGAGCTTCCTGGTTTCACGGAAGTGCAAGTAACGGTTACTGTACCAAGCGGCGATGGTGCCGTTCGCTTGACGCCGTCGGGCAATGCCGCGGTGATTGAAAACGAGACGGGCCTCGTCACGCTGCAGGGAACGGAAGTTGACGTCAATGCAACACTTGCAACGCTAACTTACATCGTTCCGCACGCCGAGTTCAATTCGGTTAACAACGGCGGCGACGTGATCATCGACATCGAGGCGAACGATCTCGGTAACACAGGAGTTGGCGGCCCGTTGTTGAGTTCGGATCAGCTGACCGTCGCCGTCAATCCCGTAAACGACCGGCCCGAGTTTACCGCCGGAGCCGATCAGACAGTTCTCGAAGATGCTGGTGCCCAAACAGTCACCGGTTGGGCGACGAATATCGCTCCCGGCCCGGCACTTGCGACCGACGAAGTCGGTCAGACGCTGACGTTCAGCACGACGATCACGATGCTGACTGGTGGTTTGACCTTTACCGCAGCTCCTGTAATCGATGAGGTATCCGGCAACCTTACATATACGGCAGCGGCTAATGCCAATGGTGCCGCGGAAGTCGTCGTTCAATTGATGGACGACGCTCTCGGATTAGACAAGTCGTTGCCGTTACATACGTTGACGATCACCGTCACCGCTGTGAACGACGCGCCGAGTGGTGCGAATAAGACGATCACGATGTTGGAAGATGGCACGCATGCATTCGCGGCCAGCGATTTTGGCTTTACGGATACCGTCGATAGTCCAACGCCAAACGCTTTGGCCTTCGTGCGAATTTCGACGCTTCCCGCGGACGGCGTGCTGGCGTTCAATAGCACGGCGGTTTCGGTGGGCGACGAGATAGCCGCCGCAAGCTTAGACGAACTGACGTTTGAGCCTGCATTGAATGAGTACGGTACGGGCTATGCGAACTTTAACTTCCAAGTGAGAGACGACGGAGGCACTGCAAACAGCGGTATCGATTTGGATCCGACCGCCAACACGATCACATTTAACGTGACCCTCGTGAACGACGCCCCAGCCGGTACGGATAAAACGATTGGGATGCTGGAAGACGGCACGCACACATTTGGTGTAGCCGATTTCGGCTTCACCGATGTGGCGGATAACCCAGCGGCAAACAGCTTGGCTTCAGTCGTTATTTCGTCGCTCCCCGCAGACGGCGTGTTGGCGTTCGATGGTACGGCGGTTTCGGTCGGCGACGAGATAGCCGCTACGAGCTTAAGCCAACTAACGTTTAAGCCTGCGTTGAATGAGTATGGAACGGGCTATACCAGTTTCGACTTCCAAGTGCGTGACGATGGCGGTACGGCGAACAGCGGAATCAATCTCGATCCGAATGCAGACACGATTACTTTCGATGTAACGCTCGTCAACGACCCACCGGATGGTGCGGACAAGACGATTACGATGTTGGAAGATGATACGTATACATTCGCGGCAAGTGACTTTGGCTTCAGCGACGCGGCAGACGATCCTGCTCCCAATGACTTTGCTTCCGTGGTGATTTCGACCCTTCCGTCAGCTGGGACGCTATTGCTTGGCGCGACTCCTGTTGTGGCTTCGGATGAGATACTCGTCACGAACGTGACTCAACTGACGTTCCAGCCTGCCCTGAACGCGTATGGGTCGTCCTATGCGAGCTTCGACTTCCAGTTGCGTGACGATGGCGGTACCTTGAACAGCGGTATCGATCTGGACCCGAATGCCGATACGATCACTTTTGATGTGACGCCCGTGAACGACGCGCCAGACGGCTCAGATTTAACAATCACGATATCGGAAGATGGCGCGCACGTATTCTCGATCAGCAACTTCGGTTTCAGCGATACGGCCGATGCTCCAATACCGAACAGTCTCGCTTCGGTTGTTATCTCGTCAGTTCCTGGGGCGGGCACTCTGGCCTTCAATGGCAGTCCCGTGTCAGCCGGGGATGAAATCGCGGTTGCGACCTTCAATCAACTTTCATTCCAGCCCGCACTGAATGAGTACGGGACAGGCTATGCGAGCTTTGATTTCCAGGTGCGCGACGATGGTGGTACGGCGAACAACGGTATTAATCTCGATCCGAACGCCAACACGATCACGTTCGACGTTACGCTCGTCAACGATGCTCCGGATGGCGCGGACTTGACGATCGGCATGTTGGAAGACGGTGTTCGTGCCTTCGCCTCAGCCGATTTTGGCTTCAGCGATACGGCGGACAACCCAGTTCCGAATATGCTCGCTTCGGTTGTCATCTCGTCACTGCCTGCCGCCGGCACTTTGACGTTTAACAGCACTCCGGTTGTGGTTGGAGATGAGATAACCGTTGCGACATTGAACCAACTGACGTTCCAGCCAGCGTTGAACGAATACGGGACAGGCTATGCGAGCTTCGACTTCCAGGTGCGCGACGATGGTGGTACGGCGGATAATGGAATCGACTTGGATCCGAACCCCAATACGATCACGTTTGACGTAACGTTAGTCAACGACGCGCCAGCCGGTTCGGACTTGACGATTCCAATGCTCGAAGATGGTATGTATACCTTTGCAGTGGGCGATTTTGGGTATAGCGATTCCGCGGATGATCCTCTGCCAAACAGTTTCGTTTCGGTTGTTATTTCGACACTGCCTGCAGCAGGCACACTGTTGCTCGGTGTTACTCCAGTTGTGGCCTTGGATGAGATCGCTGTTGCGAACTTGACCCAACTGACGTTCCAGCCAACGTTAAACGAATATGGCGCGGATTATGCGAGCTTCGATTTCCAAGTGCGCGACGATGGCGGTACGCTGAACAATGGCATCAATCTGGATCCCAATCCAGATACGATCACCTTTGACGTAACGCTTGTGAATGACGCTCCGGCTGGGACGGATGCGACGATCACAATCTTGGAAGATGCAACGCATACATTTGCAGCAGGCGATTTTGGTTTCGGCGACACAGACGATGATCCTGCTCCTAATAGTTTTGCCTCGGTAGTGATCTCGTCGCTCCCGTCAGAAGGCACGTTCGAGTTTGCCGGCAACCCTGTTGTGGTTGGTGATGAGATTACCGTCGCGAACTTGAATCAACTGACGTTCCAACCTGCGTTGAACGAGCATGGTCTAAGTTATGCGAGCTTTGACTTCCAGGTGCGCGATGATGGTGGTACGGCAAACAACGGTGTTGATTTGGATCCGACCGCCAACGTGCTCACTTTCGATGTAACATCCTTAAACGATATTCCGCTGGTGAATGTGACGAACTCACAGTTCACCTTCTTCGAGGGGGCGGTTGATGGAGCTGGAGACGTCTTGCCGCAGGCGTTGGGCGGCGTTTCGGTATCCGATGTGGATGAAGACGAACTGGGCGGTACTGGCGAGTTGCTAGTAACGGTGACCATTCTGCCTGATCCGGATTCGGAAATTGATAATGGTACGGTGGCTGCGACGGCTGCCGGTACCGCGGTTGTGACGCAGCCAATGGCGACCCCCAATCTGTTGACGATTCAAGGCACCGAGGCCGACGTCAACGCGACTCTGGCGACATTGGCCTACGTGGCACCTTCCACAGGATTCAATAGCGCGATCAACAGCGAGGTGGGGAACCTCAGCGGAGACGTTTTTGTCGAAGTTCTCGTGGACGATCTTGGCAACACGGGTACCGACGGCGCGAAGATGTCGGATAGCACGCTTACTTTGACCGTCGTTCCCGTGAACGACCCACCCGAGTTCGGGCTTCTGATCGCGTCCGTGACGGTCGACGAGGGTGACTATGAAGCAGCTGGTTCGGTATTCCCGAATGCCGTTGTGGCAGGGGTTCTGCCAGGTCCTCTAGCGGCAACCGATGAAGCTGGTCAAATGGTCAACTTCATCCTTACACCAACGAATGTGTTGGGTAACTTGGCCTTCACATCGGGTCCTTCGTTTAACTTCAACTCGGGCTCTGGCGACTATGAGCTGACCTTCCAGACCGCTCCCGATACGAACGGTTCGGCTGTCATCGAAGTTGTTCTGATGGACGATGGTGGCACAGCCAATGGTGGGATGGATAAGTCAACGGTCCAGCGTTTCACGCTAACGGTCGATCCGATCAACGACGCACCTTTTGTTGTTGTTGATCCCTCGTTGCAGGACCCAACTCGCAATGAAGACAGCGGGCTCGTCGTGATTAGCGATTGGGCATCGACCGTGCTGCCAGGGCCAGCGACTGCGACGGATGAATTGACGCAAGGGTTGACGGCGGTTGTTAATATCTCCGGAACGACGGACAGTTTGGTGACGAACGCACCAACAATTTCATTTGATCCGGCGACAGGTGATTTGACGTTTGAGGCGGATCCAAATACTTACGGTACAGCGACGTTCTCGGTTACCGTCACCGATGACGCTCTGAACGACAATCAGTCGACGATCGTGGGGCCGTTTGTCTTGACGATCTCCCCGGTCAACGATGCACCAGTTCCAACTTCGGCTCACTCTTACACGGCAATCGAAGACAACGGTGCGACGGATTCTACGGTTGGAACAGCCGACGGTGATCGACTGGTTATCAACACGTCCGACCTGCGCGGTCCTGGAGTTGGTGCCGACAGCCCAGGTCCATTCGAGAGTAGCCAAATACTAACGGTTGTTGGGCTGGATGCCGCAGGTTCGTTGACCAGTTCGAGCGAGCATGGCGGAGATGTTGAGTTAAGCGTGGATGGCCTGACGATTCTTTACCGCCCGGCATTGAACTTTAACGGAACGGATACATTTACTTATACGATTCAGGACGATGGTGTCGCTCCAAATCCAAACGACCCGACCGATCCGAATCGAAATACCGCGCTCGGGACGATCACCGTTGAAGTCACTCCGGTCAATGATGCTCCGATCGCGGTCGATGATCCGCAAGCAGGACTCGAAGACGCCTATACGACAGACGAGAACAGCTTCCTCGTCGTCGCGGGCGTTGGAACGATCTTCAACGATATCGACGTTGATACCACCGATCTAGCAATCCAAGGAACTGCCGAGACGACAGGAACTCTAGGAACTGTGGCGTTCTTAGAAGTAGGAATGTCAGCCGTGAAGAATGGTGACTTTACGTTTGATCCTGGAACCGCATTCGAGCAGTTGGCTGTGTTCGATCCGATGAATCCCGTGGAAGGCTTCAACTTCGCATTCGACGAATTCCGCTACTTGATAACGGATGGAGTGCTAGATTCGAATGCTGCCACGGTCACGGTGACTGTTACGGGGCTGAACGACGCTCCGACAGCTGGGCCGATTCTTAGTGCCACGACGACAATCACCGAGAATCAATCGCTTACTGCGATTCCGTTTGTTGGTGACGATATTGATGTCGACGATGGCCCGATCGATCTGATTTATAGTATCGTCAGCCCAACCAGCCTGGGATCGTTGCGCCAAGGCAACGCTAACTTCGGCGAAGATCCGCAAACCTTCTACTTCGATCCGGGAGCTGATTTCGATGATTTGCAAGCCGGTGATCCAGCTCGTGTCGTGAAGTTCACGTATACCGCGACAGACAGTCACGGTGCTCTAAGTAATCTTGCGACGGTGACAATCACTGTCAACGGCGAGAACGATGCACCAATCGTCAACGACGTGACCGTTGCGACTTCTGCGGATGTATCGACGGTCTCCCCCTTCGATGCGGATGATGTAGATGCCGATGACGATTCGAGTACCTTGGCCTACACGGTCGACGTCAGTGGTTTTGGACCTGGTACCAAGTCGGTGACGCTGGGGGATGCTGCCGTTACTACGCCCGATAACGGATTCTTCGAGTTCGATCCGGGGACCGACTTTCGGACGCTTCCCGTAGGCGAGACGGCGACCGTGGAATTTCCTTACACGGCAACCGATTCGCACAGCGCGAGCGGTTCCGCAGTGGTAACTGTCGTTGTGACGGGCGTTAACGAAGCGCCAACGGCATTGCCGGTTTCGATTCCTGCTGACGAAGATGGTGTTGCTGTCACAGGTATTTTCCTCGGTGACGATGAGGACACTGATGACACGCCGACCTCGCTGACATACTCGCTGATCGGTCAATTGCCGGCCAACAACGGCACGCTCGTGAATAACGGGAACGGAACGTTCACGTTTGCTCCCGGTACCGACTTCCAAGAGCTTGGCAAAGATGACGAGCGGATTCTTACGTTCCGGTATCGTGCCGAAGACAAGCATGGAGCGATAAGCCCGACTGAAACTGGCACGATCACCGTGACCGGCAAGAACGATATTCCGATCGTCGCAGCACTGGAATTGACCACTGGTGAGAACCAATCTCTGACGACGAACTTCTCCGGCAGTGATGTCGATCTAGAACCTGGACAGTCGTTGACGTATACGGAGGACACGCTGGAAGGTGGCGGAACTTTGGTGAATCACGACGATGGCATGTTCACGTTTGACCCTGGTACGTCCTTCGATGATCTACCGTCCGGCGAGACCGCGACCGTTACTTTCACTTACATTGCAACGGATGATGAAAACGCGGATAGCGGACCGGCGACTGCCACGATTACGGTGACCGGCGCGAATGATGCCCCAACGGTACAGCATGTGAATATTGCTGTGGTCGAAGATGGATCCGCGGTAGTCGGACAGTTGATCGGAGACGATTCAGACAACGACGACGATCCGGATTCGCTGGCCTACACGATTACTTCGTTCCCTGGGGCCGGCAGCGTTGTTCATAGCGGAGGTCGTGCGTTCTCGTTCGATCCAGGTCCAGACTTCCAAGACTTGGATCAGGGCGACACCTTGGAACTGACGTTCAGCTATGAAGCTCACGACCGATTTGGTGAAGCCAGCGTTCCGGCTGGCATCGTGACGGTGACCGTCACCGGTCGCAATGACGTTCCTGTTGCCAACGATGTCGGTGTGCTTGTGGCGGTTGAGGACGGGGCTGCGATTCCCGGGACTTTCGTTGCACAGGACGTTGATGGTGACGAACTTGATAGTGACGAACCAGGTACTCAACTCTCCTTTACGGTCGTTACTCCGCCTTCGGAGGGCACCGTCACTCCAATCACGACAGCGCCCGGCACGACGACATTCTCGTTCGATCCGGGGTTGGAGTTCCAAGACTTGTCGGATGGAGAAAGTCGTGAAGTAACGTTTACCTATCGCGCGGCTGATACGAACGCGGGCGCCAGCGACTTGGCAACGGTAACGATCCGAGTGGACGGAGTAAACGACGTGCCGGTGGCTCAAGATATTCCCGATGCGGCGGCCACGGAAGATGGCAGTCCGGTGAATATCACGCTGCAGGCCAGCGACGTTGATAATGATGAGACGGGAGCAACGCTGTCCTACGCCGTCAAGGTTGGGCCGCCGGTGGGAAGCGGCAGCGTCTCGATCAACAACGTACTCGGCAATGCCGTTGCTGTCTTTGATCCAGGTAATGACTTCCAAGAGTTGTTTGTTGGTCAAACTCTCGATGTATCTTTCACCTACGTGGTTACTGACGAACACGGCGGAGAGAGTGGAACAGCGACCGTGACCGTCGAAGTGACTGGCGTCAATGATGTACCTGTTCCCGAGGATCGAATGCTCACGGGTGTGAGCGAAGATGGTCCGGCCATGAGTGGTCAGTTTCTCGCAAATGATGTAGACAGCGACGAAACTGGGACCGGCTTCGCATATTCCATTGTGACGCCTCCCCCTCAAGGTATGGTGACCGTTCCTGGAACGGCAGGAGATGCGAGCTTTAGCTTTGATCCAGACGGCGATTTCGATGATCTGAGTGTCACGAGCAGCCGTGACGTGACCTTCACTTATCAAGTCGAGGATACGCATGGTGGTATCTCCACAGCCACCGTTACCGTTACCGTGGATGGCGCGAACGATCAGCCAACTGCCAATATCGTGAACGTTCCTGCCGCCGAAGATGGTGGTGCCGTGACGCGGTCTTTTGCGGGCACTGACGTCGATGATGATGATTCACAGCAAACTCTGACGTATCAATTCAAGAGTTTTCCTTTACCAACAGAAGGCACGATTGTTAAGGATAATTCACTTCAGTTCACCTATGATCCTGGAGCGAACTTCCAAGGACTAGCTCTCGATGAAACGGGCTCGGTCCAGGTTGAATACACGGCCACCGATTCGAATATGTCGGAAAGTACCAATGGGACGATCGACATAGCAATCGTCGGTGCGAACGATGCCCCGACCGCAGCTGCTTTGGACTACAGTGTCGCCGAAGATAGCTCGCTGGTAGAGTCGTTTGGCGGTGCAGATGTTGATAGCGACGACTCGCCCGCGACGTTGCAATTCACGATCGTTTCACAGCCGGCTGCAAACACAGGTTCGGTCGCGAACAACGGCAATGGGACATTTACATTTATTCCCGGAAGTGCCTTTGATTCGTTGTCATTTGGAACCGATGGGATGACGACGTTTAGCTACTTGGCGCGCGATCGACATGGTGTCGCCAGTAGTGTCGCTACGGTCGCGATTACCGTCAACGGTGTGAACGACAAACCGGTTGTTCAAGGTTTGGGTATCAGTGCCATTGAAGATGGTGCTCCGGTTTCCGGAACGTTCATCGGCGACGACATCGATTCGGACGATACGCCTTCCACAATTGTGTTTAGCGTATCGCAGCCAGCCGAAGGCAAGGTGATCAATTTGTCGGGCAGCTCGTTCTCCTTTGACCCCGAAGACAAGTTTCAGGATCTGGGAGTGAATGAGTCGCGGACTGTCTTCTTTACGTACACGGCCGTCGATGGGCACGCTGCCATTAGCGACCCTGCGATTGTGACAGTGACTGTTGCTGGTGTGAACGACGATCCTGTCGCAAAAGACGATCAGGCCTCGACGAATGAAGGCCAAGTGCAAACAATCAACGTTATCGTCGACAACGGGAACGGTGCGGATACCGACCCCGATGGCGACGCCCTTTCAGTCTCTGGACATGACACGATGAGTGACAAGGGAGCCGTGATCAGCTTGTCGGCCAGCGGAGTCTTAACGTACAACCCACAGCCTTCGGTCGCGTTGAACGGGCTGGCTGCGGGGGATACGGACACCGATACGTTCAGCTATACCGTAAGTGATGGCCGTGGTGGTAACTCGACCGCAGTCGTTACCGTAACGGTCACGGGCATTAATAACGCCCCAACGGCCTTGGATGACAGTTACGGCGTATTCGCAGATACCATTCTCGCGATTAGTGCGCCCGGTGTGCTCGGTGCAAATGACACCGATCCCGACCCAGGGACTACTTTGAGCGTTTCGACGATGGACGCGACAAGTCTTCGCGGTGCGACGATTACGTCTGACGGAATTGGTGGATTCACCTACGATCCGACTGGGGTTGAAGGCTTCCGGCTGTTAGCCGCCAACGAGACGCTTGTGGATACGTTTACCTATGTTGCATCGGATGACGGATTCCTACAATCGAACATCGCGACGGTCACGGTTACGGTCGACGGAGTCAACGACGCTCCCATCGTGGAAACCGAGAGCTACTCGACAGACGAAGACACTCCACTTAACGTGTCGGCCTTCGCTGGAGTGCTGGCTAACGACAGCGATATTGAGAACAATTCGCTCTCCGTTACGTTAGTGACCAGTACGGCGCGTGGAGTCCTGAATCTCTTCACCAACGGAGCGTTTACCTATACTCCCGCGGCTAATTTCAACGGCAACGACACATTTGTTTATCGGGTATCGGATGGCAATTCCACTACGGATGAGACGGCCACGATCGTCGTCGAGGCGGTTAACGATGCCCCGGTTGGCATGCCCGATGAGTACAGCGTGAACCAAGGCCAAACATTGCAAGTGTTGGCGGTGGATGGAGTGTTGAACGACGATACGGATGTCGATGAAGATCCAGCGATGCTTCAAGCGATCCTTCGCAGCTTGCCGACCAACGGCGCTGTCACGCTGTTCGCGGATGGCCGGTTTAATTACACCCCAACTCCAGACTTTGCCGGACTTGCGACATTTACCTATCAAGCGGTTGATCCCTCCAATGCTCGCTCCGATTTGACGACTGTCGAAATCACGGTAATCGGCAGTACCGCTACTTGGCACAACCAAACGAACCGGTATGACGTCAACAACGACGGTGAAATTACTCCGATCGATGCCCTTCAGGTCATTAACGACTTGAACAACGGTGGCCCGCGCCTGTTATCAGCGCTGCCCGGCGGACCTCCCTTCTTGGACGTAAATGATGATGGTTCTGTCTCGCCCTCCGACGCATTGGCTGTCATCAACGAGCTCAATCGTCTGAACGTAGGCGGTGAAGGCGAATCGGGGGCGGAGTCACTTGTTGACGTATCGTTTGCACCGGGTGCAAACTCGTTGTTGGCGATGGCAAACGCCGAGCGATTAGACGGTCGGCCAGGTGTTCAGCCTCGAACTGTGCTGAGCTCGCCGAAGTTCAAGGTTGAATCCGGTATGATAAGTCCGCTAAACCAGCCCTTGCAGACGGCTGATTTCGACGTTGTCGATGTTGAAAAGTCAGAGAACGTTGGCTCGGATCGGGAGCGATGGAACGAGATGCTCAACGATATCGCATCCGAGCAGCAACCAGGTTTGCAGACGCCCTTCGATCAAGTAGTGGCGGAGTTGGATGACGAATCGTCCACCCTTCTTGACGATCTGCTCGACGAATTGATTTAGTCTGGCATGGTGCTCACGCTCACCGGGATGACCACCTAGCGCGCACGCTGCGCAGCGCGGATCTTGCTCTAAGGCCATGGGATAAATGGCATATTATCACCAGATATCTCCCTGAGTAAGGGGGTTCTAAGGGACGTAATCTGCAATGAGCCCCCATTTTGTTGAAATGGCTTACCCTGCAACTATAATCGATGGAATCTATAGAAACAAAATGACAGCAAAGGACTTACAGCGACGGAGGAGTGGTTTTGGCGAGAATTAAATCCGCCGTAAACCCTTTCTGCGCCCTGTGTTCTGCATATCCGCTCCATTCCCTTCGAAGGGTAGTCCATGGCCATGCCAAAGCACTATTCGTGGTTTAGCGATTCGAAACGAGCTCGACGCCGTCGGCGGAGTCTTGTGAACGAGGCGAGTCGCCAGCGCACCATGCAGTTGGAACAACTTGAGCAGCGCCAGTTGCTCGCTGTTGGCCCCAATCTCGTGGCAGTTCGCCCAAACACTGGGGACTTTCTCAGTGAAGGTGACGTGTTGCAGGAAGCCCCGCGAGAGTTGATTCTTCAATTCAGTCCAGGGCAAGACATCGACGCGACTACGCTTGCGACCGGAATTCAACTGACGCGTGCCGGACTCGATGCGACATTCACACCGGCATCCATTCGCTCTGATTTTGGCACGAATGACGCAGTTGAAATTGAATTTACCGCAGCACGACTCGGCGACACGGGAAACGGAATTCAGATTGCTTTGACGGGAAGCGATCGTGGTGCGCAGGAGCCTCCTGGAGTTAGTGTCGATGGTGGCCTTATCACGATCGACCTCAACACAGAACGAGGTAGTGAAACAAGTGCGGACGATCTAGTCGCCGCAGTCAATAACAGTCTAGCGGCAACGGACTTGCTGACCGCGGCAATCGCATCTGGTGACGGGACGACCGTCATTACGCCAGCGGTGCGCGACGCAGCGGAAATCGCGGCTTTCAGTAATGAAATACAGAGGCTTTCCGCGATTGGTGCGCCGTCGACTGCCGGCGATTTTCAACTTACGTTTAATAACGGCTCAGTTGCATTGCAAACAGGGCTCATTTCGTATGATGCCGACGCTTCGCAAGTGCAGTTAGCCTTGGAAACGCTTACTTCGATTGATTCCGGAGACATTGTGGTGACGGGCGGGCCATTGCCCGTCTCTCCAGTCGACATTGAATTCACGGGCCAGTACTCGAAAACTTTGCTGCCTGAGATCAGCGTCGCTAGTAATGTGACACCCGGACGTATCATTACCGCTGAGCAGAGAGCCGTTGTCGAGATTGAGTTTACCTCTGCAATCGCAGGCGAGGCGGGTAATGGAGTTGTTGTTAATATCACAAGCAGCAATCGAGCAGGCGCAGGCCCGAGCGTTGTCGTTGTGGGGAACGTTGTTGACATCGACATCGATACGATTGGGACGCCGGCGGTTCAACTTCGCGATGCGGTTAACACGGTTGCGGGCTCCGTGGTGCAAGCGGTAATCATAAACGGTGATGACACGACGCTTGTCTCTGAGGTGGTGCCGACAACGCCACTAGTTCTTGATGGAGTCAAGAACGTCTCGCCGTTGGTTCTCCATGGTGCCAATGCTGCGACGGCGATATCGGATCTGGGTACGTCCGGTGCGATCGAAGTTCAGTACACGGCCCTATCGTCCGGAGATGCTGGGAATGGCCTGACGGTCGTGACGACAAGCGCCGATCGCGGTGCGAGCGGTGGCATTGGGATTTCCGTTGCTGGTAACGTGATTACCATTGAAGTGAACACGGACGCTGCCAATTCTGGTGCCGATAGAACAACGGCGAGACAATATGTCGACGCGATCAATGCCGACACATCTGCGAGTGCTTTGGTCATCGCGACTCTGCCAATTGGAGTTCCGGAAACCGACGTTAGCGCAACGGCGGGTGGCACGAAGGTGGAATTGGGTGGTGCGAACGATGTTACCATCACGCCGGGGTACATCAACGTCGGCGACAAACCCAATGAGGTGATCGTCCGCTTTTCGGAGACTCTTCCCGACGATGACTACCGCCTTGAACTCTTTGGCGTCTCGAGCCCCGCTTCCGTGAATAGCGACTTCGGAACGATGGCACCATTAGACGTCGATATTACGAACGACGTAGAGGTCCGTTTTATCTCGCGAAGGCCTGGAGTTTCGGGCAATAATCAAACGGTTCAAATCACGAAGGCGTCACGTGGAGTCGGTGCCGGAGTCGGACTTTCGATTGTCGGTAACGAGGTTGTGATTCAACTGAACACCACTCCCGGCAGCGAAACGACAGCACAAGACTTGCAAGATGCGATTAGTAACGATCCTGCGATCGCAGCGCTCATCACGACGGAAGTAACTGGGAACGCTAGTGCCAACATTGCGACTCCGCCTGCGCCCGTGGCGCCATTGGCATTGACGGGTGGGTTCCGGTTTCCGCTCGCCAATAACCTGGGTGAAGCGTTCGGCATGGCGTCGGACTTGCAACGAACCTTCGAGTTGAATCTCGCGCCACAGGTGGTATCAGTTGTCCCCCAACCGATCGATCGCTATTCGCAAAACATTGAAGTGACAGGTGCACCGACCGGCGGTCAGTTTGCCTTGATTTACAACGGCCAGACGACAGTTCCGATTGACATCGTAGACGGGTTGTCGCCGACTGTTGCGACTCGGGAAGCCGCGGTACGAAACGCATTAGAGGGATTAGCCGGCATTGGTGTCGGTAACGTCACGGTGACGAGTCCTGTTGCTTTGGTGTGGAACGTTACCTTTATGGGCGATCTTGTGGGGCAGCCGATCGGAATCCTGGCTGGTGACGCCACTGCGGTCGTGGGAGGAACGAGCCCGGAAGTCGCGGTACGTCGATTGCAGCAGGCCGATAATCGAATCGATGTCTATTTCAATGAAGACGAACTCGATCCCGCTTCTGCCGAGAATCGCGCGTTCTATCGAGTCACGGATACGCAGGCGACACTCGATCCGTCGGACGATGTCATGCTGTTGCCTGCTTCGGTAAGTTATGACGCAGAGAACAATGTTGCGACCCTGATGTTCGCGTCAGCGATTCCCGATGGAACGCATCGCCTGACGATCGGCACGGCGGACGAGTCGAACGACGTCCGTGACGATGCCGTGAATTTAGGGACACTGTTTGACTTCAGCTTGGTGGCGGATGACTTGAGCCGCGTCGCCTACACAGGTGACACAGCGGACGCTGCCAACGACGTCGACTTGTACCGGTTGGAGTTGAACGCCGGTGCGACGTTGACGGTCGATGCTGATCCGAGTGGCGCACACGGAACGTACGTACGAATCTTTAGAGATTCCGGTGCTGGAATATTGGTCGAAGACGCCATGGGTGTGTCCAGCATCGGTACGACCGACGCCTCGGTAACGGCTCCTACGGCTGCTGCGAAGACGACCTATTACATTGGTATCTCAAGTGCCGCGAACACAGCCTATGATCCGGTTGCAGGCGGCACGACGACCAATGCAGCGTCCCAAGGGTCGTATCTGCTGCGCGTCTCGGTGAATCGTGGAGTCACGTCGGGCGCATCGACATTGACCATGCCAATTGCCACGGTCGGTGCGACCTCGATCGCGGTGGCAGATCGCGATCTATTCCCTGAGTCGACTCCATTTACGATCGATGTGAACGGCGAGCATATGCGAGTGACGGCTGCGACAGGCGGCACGTTTACTGTCGAACGAGGCGTCCACGATACGCTGCCCCGAGTTCATAACAATGGCGACTCGGTCACGTGGTTGGCGGACGACAACTCGAGTTTCGACACGGCAGTCAGCCTTGGCGTGTTAGGAACTGCAACCAAATCGCTTTCGGCGCAGATCGAAGCGCAAGGCGCGTTCACGACGTTGCCAGAATATCCAGGTGGATTGGACGAAGTCGGACATCGTGGCATTGCCCCAGAGGTTCACATCGGACCAATTCCTCCGGCCTTCAATACGACGGATTTCGGTGGCTTTGCAGATGGATTCGATCTGGCCGAGACGACCGACGCCGCCGATATCCATGATGGATTGAATCTTGGACGCATCTCCGATACGAATCCGAGTATTGCGGTTTTGGATTACAACTTTCAAGATGTGTATGGGCGCGACCTACAAGGGAACTTACTATCAAACACGATCACCGCGAATCAGAGAACGCGAACGCGCGAGATCTTTGACCTGTTCAGCCGCTATACAGGAATCCAATTTCGTGAGACGCCATCGTCCGGCGTGACCGTCGTCACCGGCGACTTGCGAGTGATCAACGAATCGACGCCAGTGGGGCCGGGCGAGCCGTTTGGAAAGGCGGGCCGCACCAATACCGGCCTACTTGCAGCTGTCGTTGATGCGAACGAATCCGATCACGGAAGCAGCGAGTATGGCGGTAGGTGGTTCAGAACGGCGTTCCAGATGATTGGAACGGCGCTGGGGCTCGGGCGCACGTACGATCTGACCGCGATTATGGGAGATTTGCAGGCGAATACGGTGCCGGGTGGTGTTGGTCTTTCCGGCGAACCTGTCGAGCCGGTCTTCCCCGGTGATCAAGATATCGTCCACGCGCAGTTGCTCTATCGTCCAGATAGCACGGACATCGATCTGTTTCGGTTTGACGTTGAAGAGCCGGGAACGTTTTCTGCGGAGACGATCGCGGAACGTCGCGACCGGTCGAGTTTGTTGAATACGACACTCCGCTTGTACCAAGTTCGGACGGACATGACCGGCATCGTCCTTGATGGGAACGGGAACCCGGTACGAGATCTAATCTCGCAGAATGACGACTATTTCGGAAACGATTCGTTCATCGGTTTGGATCTCGAACCTGGAACGTATTACGTCGGCGTCAGCAGCACTGGAAATGCAAACTATGATCCCGCCGTCTCTGATACAGGTGGGGGTGGGGCGTCAGACGGTGAATACGATTTGATACTGCGATTCTCGCCGACTCCGAAGAGCAGTCTTCTCGATAAGGCCGCTGCGGTCGAATTCCTCTCGGGTAGTGAAGCTATCGTTCCCGGCGAATTCATCGAGCTCGAAGTTGACGGCGTGGTAAAGATTTTCGAGTTTACTACGACCGGTTCCGTTGGCGGCAATGAACCGGTTTTCCTTGCTGACACTTCGGAGCCAAGTAGTTTCGCCCAAGCGCTCGTCGACGCCATCAACGCATCCGGTCTCAATACCGTTGCAGAATCGGCGGGGCCGCGCGTGCGAATGACGGGATCACCGGCGATTTTGTCGAGCGGCGGTCTCGATTTCGCTAACGAACTGTTGGTGAGCAAGAGTCTTAGCGGTTCGCTCGGACTTCTCGAGGGCTTGCCTCTCGACGGCGATTCTGACGGAGATCCTGGTGGAAGCTTCGATTTTTGGTTCCAGTCAGGTGAGACGATCTTTGTTGACAAGTCGAATGGCGTCACATCTGCGGCTCTAGAAGGAAGCGGCACTGCCGCTGATCCTTATGACGAGATCGATCAAGCGCTACGCGATGCAAACTTCCGCATCAACTTGCCGATCGACGTACAAGATCTGATTCAAGCCGGGGAATCATTCTCTGTTGACGACGGGATACATGCGACCGTTACCTTTTCTTTCTCGGCTGGGACCGGTGTATCAGGAACAGACATCGGGATCGCTTCGGCGGCTTCGTCTGAGGACGTTGCCGATTTGATCGTTGTTGCGATCAACAATCAGCAGGCACTCGGGAACTTCGATGCGACGGCAAGTAAAGTCGTCAGCGGTACGCGTGTTCGAGTTGATCTAACGCCGATAAATCCCGATTTTGCATCGCTGAATCTTGGCGGCACGGTCGCGTTATTGGCGGCTCCCAATTTGGTTCGTATTGTCGGTAATGGGAATACAGTGGAGTTCCCAGGAGATGCCCTCCCTTATCTCGTTGGTTTTGATGATGTCGGCACTCCGCTTGAAGATGGTGCAATGTTTGATGTGCCTCGCGGTGCGACAGTGATGATCGACGAAGGTGTGCTATTCAAGTTGCAAGACACGATCATCGACGTTGGCAGCTCGACCGGCACGATCGATCGGCGTGGTGCCGCTCTTCAAGTCCTGGGTGTTCCGGATTCACCTGTCTTCTTCCGATCCTTTCATAACGATGGCATTGGGGGCGACAGCGATGCGGTTGGTCCTGCTCCCGTTCCTGGAGATTGGGGCGGGATTGTTTTGCGAGACGATTCTGATTTCGAACAGGAAGGCATCTTTCTGAACTGGGTGAATTATGCGGACTTGAACAATGGCGGCGGCAAAGTCATCGTCGGTTCGGTTGAAGAAGTCTTCACGCCAATTCATATCGAGACGGCGCGACCGACCATTTCGTTCAATCGTGTCTCAAATAGTGCCGATGCGGCAATTTCGGCGAATCCAAATAGCTTTGAGGATTCCCTCAATAGGATCGGCCCTGATATTCACGGGAACACCTTGATCAACAACTCGGTCAATGGCTTGTTTGTGCGAATCCAGACAAATGCGGGGGCTCCGGTCGAAAAACTCCAAGTATCGGCGCGGTTCGACGACGACGATATCGTCCACGTTATCACCGAGAACTTGCAGATTTCTGGGGCACCGGGCGGCGTTTCCGTTTCCGACGAAATTCAAGAAATCAGCATTGTTGGTAATCCCACGAGTGGAGATACCTTTACCTTGACTTTCGGTGGCCAGACAACTCGCCCCATCGAATTCAATGCGAATGCCAATCAAAACTCCAACGAGACGCAACGTTTGCAAATCCCCGGTTCGCCGGTTTCGGGTAGCTTTAGCCTAGCTCAGCAAAACGAAGTCCAGACATTGTCTTTGGAAGGAGTGCCCATTCAGGGCGTGTTCCGGTTAAATTTCGAAGCGCCGAACGGTCGCGTCGGGCTGTCGTCGCCAATCCGCTTTAACGCCAGCGACAACGAAGTGTTATTGGCGTTGAACGACATGTCGAATATCAATCCGGGCGATGTCATTGTTACGGGTGGCCCATTTCCGAACACAATGCGAATCGAGTTTGCCGGGCAGTACGCTGGTCTAAGTGTCCACGCAATGACCGTCGCGGAGACAACACTAAACGATGGTACGACCGTTCTCACGCCCGACATTACTGATAATGAAATTCAGGTGCTCTCGCTCAGTGGGATGCCCACTTTCGGCGAGTTCCGCTTGCAGTTCACTGCGCCGGACGGGACAGTTGGTACTTCTTCTACGCTGAGTGTCGATGCAAATGCGGCTCAGGTTCAAGCGGCGCTGGAAGGGATGCTCTCGATCAACTCCGGGGACGTCATCGTTCGGGGAGGGCCACTTCCTGGAGCCATGACGGTAGAATTCGCCGGCGGATTGGCCGGCGCGAACGTGAGCGCAATCGCTCCGGATACAACCCCCTTAAGTATTAATGTTGTTGAGGCGAATCCCAATGAAGTACAAACCATCGCCGTCGTCGGCAGCCCGTTGTCCGGCACGTTTCAATTGACGTTCCAAGCTCCGGATACGTCCATTAGCACTTCCGCGACAATTCCATTTAACGCTACTGCCGCGCAAGTTCAGACTGCGCTGGAAGGGATGGCGAACATCGGAACGGGGAACGTGGTGGTCACGGGTGGACCGCTCTCGTCTGGCAGCATCGACGTCGAGTTCGTAGGTGCTTTGGCCCTGACGAATGTCAACGCGATGACGGTGACTTCCGCCACTTTGACCGTGAACGTCACGGAAGCAGATCCTGCGAATGAACGTCAAACTGTGAGCGTCGCCAACAATCCTGGCTTTGGATTCTTCCAGCTTCGCTTCCAAGCCCCAGATAATTCGATAAGCACCTCCGCTCCACTGCACTTTGACGCAACAAACATTGAGATTCAGGCAGCGCTTGACGGAATGTCAAATGTCGGATCGGGGAATGCGATTGTTACGGGCGGCCCTCTGTCGTCAAGCAACATCACCGTTGAGTTTACAGGTGTCTTTGCGGGACTCGACGTCTCCGCCTTGATTCCGGTCGTGGTGCAAGTTGCCGTTAATGTCAGTCAACTCGACCCGTATGTACCAAGAGATGTGTCGCTGCAGAGCAATCCGCTTGGCTTTACTGCGACAACCGCGGAAGTTCGCGCCGCGCTCGAGGCCATGTTGAACATCGAGCCGGGTGACGTCGAAGTGACGGGATCGCAGCTGCCGTTGCCATTAGACATCGAATTCAAAGGACGGTTTGCCGGACTCGATATCAATCCACTCGGGGTCGTAAATAGCAGTGTCATGGACGCCAGTGGTTCGTTGTCACCCACAATTGCAGATAACCACAATCCAGTTATTTTCAGTATCCGCAGCCGGCTCGAAGAGTTGTTGAATATCAACACTCCCGAACGCGGTGAGATCACGAATGAGCATATTGCAGCTGACGTCGTTGTCACGGGTGGACCTCTGCCTGCTTCAGCGATTCGTGTTGAATTTGTTGGACAACATACGGGAGACAATGTTCCACTTCTGCATCTCGATTCCGCAGCGCCGAGTGTCACGGACGACGACGCAACTTCGTCGAAAACGCTGTCCAGTGGAGCGGTAGTGACGACGGCGGTCGTCAGCTCATCCGCGATCGATAAGCGCCAGGCGGCGCGATTAAAGGTTGATCCGGGATTGGTTCTGAAGCTCGATGGTGCACGTATTGAGGCTGAGCGTGGTGAGGCTCAGTTCATCGCCGAAGGCAGTGCCGAGCGGCCGATTATCTTCACTTCTCGGTTGGATGACGGCTACGGAGCGAGTGGAACGTTTGATTTGACCAGTGATGGTACTACCGAAGGCACGGCGGGCGATTGGGGTGGCTTGGTCTTTAATGCTGGTGCATCCGCTTCGATCGATCACGCGCTAATCACGTTTGCCGGTGGTCGGATTCCGATTGAAGGGGACTTTGACCAGTTCAACACGATTGAGATCCATCAAGCGGACTTCCGAATGACAAACTCCGTGCTGGAAAACAATGCTTCAGGCTTGGCGAGCAGCAGCCGAAATGGTCGCGGAACGAATGCCGAAGCTGTCGTGTTCGTCCGTGGTGCCCAACCGATCATCGTCGACAATATCTTCCGAGATAACCTTGTTCACGACAATACGTTGACGCCAAGTCATGTACCGATTGGCACGCACCTGATCAGCATCAACGCCAATTCGTTGACAAGTGAGATTCAGGGTGATTATGGGCGAACGACTGGCGAGTTAGATCTCGTCATGGATTTGGCCAGCAACGCTCCGGCTTTTACGAATAATCATGGTCCGCTCGTTCGCCGCAATCTGGTCGAGAATAACGGTGTCAACGGCATGGAGATTCGCGGTGAAGAATTGACGACAGAAAGCGTCTGGGATGATAGTGACATCGTTCACGTGTTGCGAGACGAAATCGTCGTAATGAACCATCACACGTTCAGCGGCTTGCGGCTACAGAGTAATCCGGGTGAAAGCTTGGTCGTCAAGTTTGGCGGCTCCACGCAAAGTCTTTCCCCCTCGACCCATAATGGTGTGACGTTTCCGTCAGGTGATGTGTCGTTCGTCGATCGTGTCGTGAGCTACGAGCCGAATTTTGGTGGCGGACCGAGCCCAACCGATCCCAGATCTACAAATCCAGCAGAAGCGCTCGGCCCTCCGAACTTTAACGGAAGCCAGTCGACTGGGTCAGTTGGGTTAGGCAACGGAGGTCGTGTTACGCTGCAGTTTACTGACAATTTGCTAACTGGCAGTGGTGACAGCCAGCCTGACCTGCACATCTTCGAGGCCGGTGTGCAACTTGAGAATACATTCGTCGAGATCAGCAGGGATGGTAATGTCTTCTTTCCCGTCGGGTTGATAAGTGGGGGTGTCAGTAACGTCGATATCGATGCCTTTGGCTTTACTCAGGCGGATTCCTTCAGCTTCGTTCGGTTGCGAGATGATCCTAGTCAGGGGCAGACCACCGGCTCGTTCGTCGGTGCAGACATCGACGCTGTTGGTGCAATTTTCTCCACTCCAAAACCGATCGGGATTACGGCAACTGGCATACCTCTCGATATTGATGATCGAATCGGCGGTACGGTCCAAGTGCTAGGCCAGCCCGACTTCCCCGTCATCTTGACTTCACTGCTGGACGATGATCAGGGCGCGAGCTTCACGGTCGATGGTTTGCCGCACACCGACACAAACAACGATGGTAACGCGACAACGCCGAGTGCCGGTGATTGGCGTGGCATTCTCTTGGAGGAGTATAGCAACGATCGAAATGTCGTGGTTGTGAATGAACTTGAAGGTCCGTTCACAAACGGGAGCGACTTGAACCTTAGTCCGACGAAGGCACAGTTCCTCGGCGAGTTGGCGGCCGACGAAAAAAGTGGCGACGAGAACCGTGCCCTCGGGTTTACCGTGAATGGATTCATTGCGGTGGATGATCCTAGCGATGTTGACGTTTTTAGTTTCAAGGCACCGATTGGAACGGAAGTGTGGCTTGATATCGATCGAACGAACAATTCATTGGATGCCGTCGTCGAGTTGATTGCGTTCAACCAGAGCTTGTTTGCGAGGTCGATTGACAACGAAACATTGGTCAAGACACCGACGGTAATCGCCCAGACGATGTTCCGTGACGATCGACTCGGAGGAGATAGCTATTCGACCAATCCAGATGATCCGGGAATGCGACTCGTATTACCAGGCAGCGGCACGGGAATCGGAACGTATTTCGTGCGCGTGCGAAGTAACACGGATGCGGCTCAGATCAACGACGTGAATGCCGGCTTAACGCGAGGCGAATACCAGCTCCAGGTGCGGCTGCGGCAACAGGATGAGAAAGGCGGATCGAACGTCCGCTTTGCGAACATTCTGTACCCTGAGACGGGTATTCACGCTGTCGGATTGCCGGCCCATTCACCGCTGTTGGGCGAGGCGACCGAGGCTGACGATGTGACGAACAATACTTTTGGTGGCGCTCAGAATCTTGGCAACTTGCTGGCGACAGATCGAAATACGATCTCCGTTGCCGGGAATCTGAGCAGCGCGACCGACGTGGATTGGTATCAGGTCGAATTGACTTACCAGGAAATCCAAGCGATCGCTGGAGTGAACGACGCCCCACGTGCGTTCGCGGCCATGTTTGACATTGACTATGCCGATCAACTCAGTCGCGCCGATTCGGTGATGAGCATCTATGACGAAGCCGGTCGACTGATCTTCGTGAGTCGCGATTCGAATGTTCTGGACGATCAGCCGCTCGAAGGGCAAGCGACCGACTTCGATGATCTATCGCGAGGCAGCCTTGGGACGCTCGATCCGTTCTTAGGACCGGTCCATCTGCCGGCTGAAGTTCCCAGCGCGCGTGAAGTGTACTCGGTGGCGATTTCTTCGAATTTTAGATTGCCCAATCCGCTGGATCAGACGTTTAACGCGGCTACGAATTCTCCGCTTGTTCGACTCGAACCGATTCCCTCGGTGCAACGAGTTGTAGAAGATCATATCGGTTTTGGTGGAACGACAGGGCTGGGCACACAGATTGGTTACACGACCGGCGACGTGCTTGTGGGTACGCAGTTGGAAGGCCAGCGAGAAATATTGCCGGATACGCCCGCGCTTTTGAATCTGTCGTTCGACCCGAGCCGCGAAACGATTCCGCTGGAGACGAACGTCATTCCTTGGGGACTAACCGATGTGCAATTGTTCCTTTCGACCGGAGGTTCAGTTGTATCGGTCGATCCGTTCGATGGGGACCGCTGGTATACGCTGCAATCGGGGTTAGGCCAAGTTCGCGACATTGATATGCGAACGGATGGGCGGTTGTTCGTCTACCGTAATTCGACGGCCGGTAACGACAATTCGACGGGCGTGATCGATGAGATTGATGTTGGCAGCGGAGATACTCTGAACTACGCCGACCAAACCGACGAGGGGCCAAGCGTCGAGGCGCTGGCATTCCGAGCTGTTAACGCCACTAACTATGATTGGTTTGGTTCCGCCACTTTAGGCGGACAATCGTTCCTTGTTGGGGACGTGGATGTTGCCACGAATCGCGCTAATGGTTACATCGCTTTGGGAAGTACGCCAATTACGGGCCCCGGCGGATTGACCACCGGCTTGGCGTTTTTCAGCGATGGTTCGGGCACGATGTATGGCGTGTCGGATACTGGCGATTTCTTCACGTTGAATACGGGCAGCGGCTTTGCAAATGTATTGACGAATTTCGGTGTCAGCTTCGCGGGACTGGCGCTGGGGCCGCAAAACGTTCAAAACGGTTTGTACAACCAGTTGTTCTTCGCGGTAACCGATTTTGGCCAGTTGCACGTTATCGATCCGCTGAACCCTACGAACAATTATCGCCCTGACTTTTTCGTGTTCGACACGGATAGTGATGGTGTTGCGGATTCTTATACGGTGGACACGGGCGTCGGTTCCACGGGCCTCGCGTTTTCGCGACTGGACTTCAATCTCTGGCATCCCACCTCGCTGCGCGGTGGCGACTTAGGACATGGGATCAATACGCCTTTCGACGATAGCCGAAACGGAGAGTCGGGTGCCTTCAGTTACTACTTCGGCTTGGAAGAGTCAACGAACGCAACCTACGTGAGGTACTCCGGCCAGGGTGGCCAAGTCGGTGTGTTGAGCGGAACGCATCAGAACCATCTGACCCGAGGGGCAAACCAGATTGGAAATAACTTCAATCTTCCCGGTGGTGCTCACGGTACATTGCAAACCGATCCCTTCAGTTTACAAGGCTACGATCGTACTGATAAACCGACACTCTATTTCGATTACTTCCTGGACACAGAAGCTCGGAACAGTCAGGTCGATATGCAAGACAGTGCCCGAGTTTTCATTTCGCGAGATGATGGCGTGTCCTGGGAGCAATTGGCAACAAATAACTCGACGCTGACGAGCATCGCGATACCGACAAATCCGAATACGGAATTGCCGACCTACGTGACGACTTCGCGGGACGCTTATCCCGCAGCACCAAACCAGGGTACTCAAGAACTGTTCGACATTGACGAGCCCAATGCACCCGACGTTTGGCGGCAAGCTCGCGTCGATTTGGCAGATTTTGCTGGGGAGTCGAATCTAAAGTTTCGTTTCGATTTCAGTACGGCTGGCGTCATCACAGACGACAATTCGATGCCAGGTGACTTTACTAACCGATTCGGTTTCCTGGATTCTGAGCGGGCTCGCAACAACAATCACGAAGGCTTTTACATCGACGACATTATCGTCGGATTTGCTGAACGCGGCGAATTGGTGACGGATGACCAAAACGGCGGCGGCGCACCCTATTCTCAATTCGGTGCATCGCAGCGCAACGACCAGAACTTCTTTACGGTCCCACAGAACCCGGTTTTTGGCGCTCCTACTCAATCGCTTGTTGGCGAGTATCAACTCGAAATCCGTCGCGGCACTGAGTTCATCGGAAACGACGTAATCAAATTTGATTTCAACGACGCGACAAATCCAGTTGGCATTGGTCAGCCGCTCTCGCCGATTGAGTCGACACTTGCGCCGGGAAGTCAAACTGGCGTTGGACGCGAAGTCAAAATCCTGACGACCTTCGATACCAACGAGCGATTTGCAGACGAGTTTACGTTGGTCATGCCGGAAGGGAACGTGCTCGTTGACGGAGACTTGTTCTCCATCAGCGATGGCGTAACTGTCACGACATTCGAGTTTGATAGCGGTGGTGGGCTGTTGGGTAGTAACACCGTTGGCATCCAGTTTTTGGCGAGCGATGACGCTCAGCTGATTGCTCAACGCGTGACCGATCGCGTCAATTCGGTCTTGAACCTGAAGGTGACTGCGTCGTGGACTCCAACGAGCGATTTAATTCAGTTGACCGGTGCCGCCGATGTTGTGCCGTTGTCTGCGGCTTCGGACCTGTCCGTGTCGATATTTGCAAATGAAATCTTGGAGTTTGACGGCTCGAACTTGGGTGTGAGTTCGGCCACGGTCAGCCGAGAAGGGTCGACCGCTGGTGATTTGGTCGTCAGTCTGTTCTCCAGCGACTCGTCGATCGCGACGGTGCCAGCGACGGTAACGATTCTCGACGGCTCCGCCTCAGCGAACTTTCCGATCACCTCCGTCAATGACGACATTGCGTATGGCGTGCGGACCGTCGTCGTGAGTGCGGTAAGCCTTGGATTCAGAAGTGAAACCGACACGTTGGACGTGATCGATGACGATGTGGCGCAGCTCAATATCACGTTCGCCGTTACCGATCAAGAACCGAATGACTCGCTCGCCGCGGCCCAAAGTATTGAGAACGCACACTGGACGCAGACGTTTGATCCCGACCTTGGCGATGCGACGCAGAACACCTCCGTTTCGATTCCTCACGCGACGATTACAGGCAGCGGTGACGGAACATTGGACTACTACTCGTTCTTCGCTTTTGGTGGGGAACGCGGCATCTTTGATATTGACGATGCAAACTTCGATTCAGAGCTGTTTCTGTTCAACAGCAGCACTACGCAACTCTTCGCGAACGACAATGCATTGCTTACTGCTGGTGCCGCAGGCAGCAGTCTCGCGACCGATTCATTCCTAGACATCGTCTTCCCTTCCGACGACACCTACACGGTTGCGGTTGGTCGAGCTACGGGTGCTGCCCCGGCCTTGGGGGACATCTACACACTTCATGCTTCGGTGAGTGGTCATGCGTTGTCAACCGTTGGCACTGTTGCTGAGGATGCTGGGTTCGGCGCGGCTGCCGCTCGCATCACGCGAAACACGCCTGCCGACTTGGACCTGTCGGTCACGGTACTCAGCCGCGACGAAAGCGAGTTACTAGTCGGAGGAGCGCCCGGTTCCGGGGAAATCGACGAAGCTGAGCCCAACAATGCCTTCTCGGCTCCCCAAGATCTTGAAGCGGCCGATTGGACGCTGTCTGCGAACGTGAATATTGGCGACGTCGCAACGGATACCTCCACGACCTTTCCCCATGTTACGGTACTCGGAACCGGAAACGACACGTTCGATTACTATACGTTCTCTGCCGACGGAAACGCGCGGGGCATCTTTGATATTGACAATTCTACGTTTGACTCAGAACTGTTCCTGTTTGACTCGTCGGGAAATCTGGTTGGGGAAAATGACAACGCACTTTCCGCGAACAATGGCCAAGGTGGTAGTACTTCCGTCAGTGACGCATTTCTGGAAGTTACATTCCCGGCGGACGACACGTACACGCTTGCTGTTGGAGCATTCAATTCGATCGCCGGTACGGCGACCGTTGTCGGAGCCACGCCACCTTCGGGTAGCACTTATGAACTGCAGATATCCGTCGAGGACCATGAGCTCAACCTGCCCACTGCCGAGCGATCGTTGCTTATTCCGACCGGCTCGTTTTCAGCCACGATGCCGCTGAAGTCGATTGAAGATTTTCTCGCCGATGGCGATCAGACTGTGCCCGTCACGGCGTTCGCCTCCGGTTTTCTTTCCGTGTCAAGCGAGATGGTCGTGCAAGATTCTGGTGTGCTCGACAGCCTGACACTGACGGCTATTGCCACGACCATTGCAGAAGATGCGGGGCCGGCCGCGACCACGGCCACAGTGTCACGCCTCTCGGTCGGCACGCAAGACCTAACGGTCAGTCTAATCAGCCATGACGAGAGCGAACTGGCGGTTCCAACGACGGTCACCATTCCGGCCGGTCAGATGACGTCAGCGGCATTCCCAATCGATGCCGTCGATGACCTTTTGATAGACGGTTCCCAACTCGTCACGGTAACGGCCTTCGCCAGTGGTTTTCCACGGAGCGACGTGACGATTACGGTGAATGACGACGCGGTCGACACGATTCTCCCCGGTGTGATTTTGTGGACCGCAGAGGGCCCCGGGCCAGCTACGAATGGCCAAATCGAGAACGTCCGGCGTGCACCGGGCGGACCCGTTGTGAATGACGTCGTTGGGGCGCTTCAGACGGTGATCGCCCACCCGACGGATTCAGACATCTTGTATGCGGGTGGAACGAATTCCGGTGTCTGGCGAACGCTGAACGCGACGGCGCCGCTTCCGGATTGGGAGTCGTTAACGAGCCAGCAGTCCGCAAACTCGATCGGCGCCCTGGAATTCGACTTGGCCGATCCGACCAGCCAGACGATCGTCGCCGCGATTGGCCACTCGAGCAGCTTTGGTCGGCAGGGAAGTGCGTTAACCGGCTTGATGCTAACAACGGACGGAGGCGGCACCTGGACGGAGACGAGTGATCCACTTTTGGTTGGCCGAAACTTCTCCGGAGTGAGAAAGAACGGTAACTTGATTCTTGCGACCGCGAACAACTTCGGCGGAGGCGTCGGTGGTGGTGTCTACCGAAGCCTGGATAGTGGCACTACGTGGTCGTTCGTTTCCGGCACGGGCGGTCTGGCAAGTGGAGCGTCGTTCGACATCGTTCACGATCCGACCACCGCGAATCGCTACTACGTGTCAGTCCAATCGTCAGGAATCTTCCGGACCGACGATGGTGGGACAACCTGGACCAACATTTCGTCGGGCGATGCAGCTTTGAACGGCGCACTCACGAATGCTGGGAACAATAATGCTGAGATGGCGGTTGGCAGCAACGGCCGGCTCTACGTCTTGGGAGTGATCAATGGCCAAGCTGCCTATATCGGCTACACGGATAGCGCTGGAGTGACGTGGACGGCGATGGACTTGCCGTTGACTCCAGATGCGGGCGGCGGCGCGGATGAGGGGCTCAACCCGCGGGTCAAGCCTGGCGGTCAAGGCGCGATTCACTCGTCGATCGTCGTCGATCCATCGGATCAGAACATTGTGTACGTCGGCGGGGATCGGCAAGATACTCCCTTCCCGAACTTTATCGGCGCTGTCGCATTCAGCGCCCGGATGTTCCGAGGCGACACGCGACTGGCACCAAACGGAGCCTCGCCTTCTTCGCAGTGGGCGCACCTGACACACCGAAACGACATCGCAGCGATTCCCACCGGTGGTACGGCGATCAGCAGCAGTCCGCATGCTGACTCGCGCGAAATGGCGTTCGACGCAGCCGGGAACCTGATCGAAACTGACGATGGCGGTATCTATCGACGCACCAGTCCGCAGGATAATACCGGCGATTGGTTCTCGATTATGGGCAATCTTCAAGGCACCGAGATGCACGATGTGGCTTATGATCCCATCTCGAACATCATTATCAGCGGTAACCAAGACACCGGCACGACTCAACAAGTAGTAACTGGCTCGTTTGAATGGGACAGTGTCTCGCAGGCAGACGGCGGCGACGTGGCAGTCTCGGTGGATCCGTTCAATCCCACTCAATCGGTCAGGTACTCCAGCTTCCAGAATTTGGGTGAGTTTCGCCGCCGCGTGTATGATGCTGGTAACAACCTGATCAGCCAGACGTTCCCGGCGCTGACGGGTATGGGGGCCGATGTTCAATTCGTTACTCCGATGGAGATCAATGCGGTCGATCCTCGGCGCCTGATCATCGGCGGTTCAGCGAATGTTTACGAGTCGTCTGATCAAGGTGATTCGGTGACGTCAATTTCAGCCAACGGCGTCAATGCTTTCTTTGGAGATCCGATTGCTTACGGAGGCCAGCGGTTAGGAGTGCCCAACCCTGACGTGTTGTACGTTGGATCGAATTTCAACGTGCTGATCCGAACCACGGCTGGCGGCGCGTTAAACGCGTCGGCAACTTATCCGGGAGGATTTGCTCGCGATATCGTATTGGATCCCGACGACTGGCAAACGGCATTCGTCATTGATGACAGCGATGTTTTCATGACCACCAATGCCGGTGGGAGCTGGACCAGTATCACAGGCAATTTGCCGGGATTCGATACGGAACTCCATTCGATCGTCTACTTCAACCATCCAACGAACCCAACTCTCTTTGTAGGTGGCCAAACCGGCGTGTCGCAGATGTCGCTCGGTGCGCTTGGCACGTGGACCGAATACGGTGCCGGGCTCCCGACGGTTCCGGTGTGGGATCTCGATATCAGTTCCAGTCAAGGCTTTCTCGTCGCGGGCACGTTGGGGCGTGGGGCGTGGAGTGTTACGGCTAGTCCGACTTCCTCGGGGAGCAAGCTCGTGGTGGATATCGCGGCGGACTCGTTCGCGGAAGATGCCGGTGCTTCCGTGACCACGGCGACAATTACTCGTCTGCAAGCGGACGGCGTGCCGCTGTCCATCGGTGACCAGACGTTTACTATTTCTAGTAGTGACGATACTGAACTATTGCTGACGGATCCGGTTTCCGGTGCGACTGGTTCCGCGATCACGGTAACGATCCCTGACGGATTCTCCTCCGTGACGATCGAGGTCGACGCGGTTGATGACCAGGCAACGGACGGCCCACAGACGGTGATTGTGGCAGCGAGTGCCCAGGGTTTCGATTCCGTCACTGACGCTGTGGACGTCCTTGACTCCGCAGATGATATCGCCCCAGAGATCACGATAACCGTACTTGCGCCAGATATCATCAGCGAGAATCCGACCGGCGTTCTGCCGACAACGATTCTGCTTACGCGAACAGACACGTTTGGCGACAAGGACGTGTTCCTCTCGGTCAGCGATCCGACGGAAGTAATCCTCTTCGAAACGACCGTCACGATTCCGGACGGACAGAAGTCGGTGACCGTCGCGCTGAGGGGTCTTGATGACTTCTTCGCCGATGGAACTCAGACTGCGATCATCCGCGCGTCGCAACGGCCCCCGATTGAATCTGGTCCCATTGTCCTGGATGGTGGTAACCGCGACGACTTTGGGCACGGTGACTTCAATCCGACGACCGGTCAAAACGAGGATGGTTGGAAGTTCATCGAGCAGGCGGTCGAGTTCTTATACACAAACTCTCGCAACACATCGGTTGATGAAGTGTTGGTGGTCGGCACCACGGCCGGCACAAGAGCCGGCGATGCAGTTACCAGCGCGCTTAGCGTTTTGGGCCTTCCTGCTCCCTTCTTCGTCTCTGGTGCGGCGATCGCGACGGTCGATTTCACGCAATATCGAATGTTCTATGTTCCATCCGACTTGAACACGAGCGGCGGTATTACGGATGCAGACATTGCGTTGTTGGCCACACGAGTCGACGATATCCGGGACTACATCAACCTTACTGGCGGCGGTGTGTTTGCTTTGACAGAAGCATTCGCCGCAAGTCCGTATAGCTGGCTTGCCATTCCTGATCCCTTTACGATCTCAACACTATTTACGGGCCCGTCGTTCGGCATTGGCAGTCTGTTGCAAACACCGCTTCTTGCGGCTGCCGGGTTCAATATCACGGACGCTGAACTGTCCGCCGGAACGCCGGTCCACAATCACTTCACCGGTCCCGCCGGCTTCAACGGCTTGGAAGTGTGGATGACAAACACCGTTGGTGAAATCATTACGCTCGGTTTGCCACCTGGAAGTGCGGGTATTGGTAACGTTGCAGAGAGGAACTACGACCTAATTATCGACGTGATCGATGTGCTGGATGATGAGTCGCCCGTCACCATGTTGGTTCAATTGGACGATGTACAGGTCTTCGAGGACGCGGGAGCCGACGCCAGCAGCGGCACTGTTACGCTGTCCGCACCGTTAGATCATGACGTGACGGTGTTTCTAAACAGTAGCAACACCAGCGAAGCGACAGTGCCTGCGTCGATCGTAATTCCGGCTGGCTTGACGTCGGCCAGATTCAGTCTGGATACCATTGATGAGTTCGTGTCGGACGGAACGAACCCGGTCACGATCACTGCGTTTGCGGTAGGTATCCGGAGCGCATCCGACTCGCTGGATGTGATCGCGGTCGACAACATTGACAAATACAATCGGCTTGGCGATTCGAATCTGCAGCGTCAGCAGGGACAGCTGCGTATCGAAGGGAACACGATTCGCTTTCCCTCCGTCTCGGGCATCGATGTCGATCCAGGAGCCACCGATAACGGCACACAGACGCATCCGGGACCACTGCGCAACTTCCCAACGCTCAGTACGGACCAACTTGCTCCCGGTGTCTTCATCGTCAACAACATCGTTGCAGACATGTCTGTCGACGCTAACGGTATTCGAGTGGCGGGACAGCTGCCTGGCACCGGAACGACGTCCAGTTCCTTCGCTCGAATCGTCAATAACACGATTTCGGGTGGAACGCCCGCCGTCGTCGGGGCGTCATCCGATGCGGACGTGATTTTCTTACAGGATACGACGATCAGCATGCGGCAAATCATCACCGAGGTCGTGGCACGTCTCCTGACGATGGACACGGCATTACTGAACGCGGGCGTCGCCGCGTTGTACGGTGCAGTCCAGATGCCTGAATCAAACGGCGGCGAACCGATTCAGATCCAAGATCTCACTGACTTCGCCACGTTTAGCGCGCCCAACGCACCGTATCCCGACTTGGTCAACCAAATTGGTGGAGCTCGCGAGGCGGGTAGTGAAGCGGTGTTGGAGGCATTGAACCTGTTTGATCCAGCGTCAGCCCAGACGACCTTTACACACTCAGCCAACGCCCGCACCGTGGTCGTGTTGATCACGACCGAGGACGACGACAGCCAAGCTTCGCAAACGGCCGCCTTGGCGGCATTGCAGACCCCACCTGCCGGTCAGGCGGACAATCCGATTTTCTTCTGCATCTGCGATCCGACGTTCGGCACCACCGTCCAGGACTACACACCGTTCACAACTGCGTCGGGCGGACAGTTCCTCGACATTAATGTCTTTCAGAATAACCCCGACGTCTTCTTCGACACCTTCGTGCAATCGTTGATCGGTGCCATTGGCAGCGGTCCAGCGGCCTCTGGTATCAAAGTAGAAGGAAATGCCAGCGCAACGATCCTTAACAACATCATCTCAAACACACAGACCGCGATCGAGAGCACTTCTAACGCAGAAGTTGTCATCGGATCGAACTTTTTCCAAGGAAATGCCAACAACGGTCCGACCGGGACCAGTGCGATTATTGACCCGACCGATCCAGCGACGGGGGACCCACTACAGCTGTTCGTCGCCCCGCGACGTGGGAACTACTACCTCGCGCCAGGAACTCCGGCGATCGATAGTTCGCTGAATAGCATCCCCGATCGTCCCGGTTTTGTTTCGGTGAAGCAGCCGTTAGGGCTTCCCGAGTCGCCAATTGTCGCACCCGAAATCGACGCCTTTGGGCAGAAGCGACGTGACGATCCTTCGCAACCCTCTGCCTCAGGTTTAGGGACTGATATCTTCAAGGACCGTGGGGCCGTTGAGCGGGCAGATTTTGATGGTGGCTTTGCGCGATTGGACATTCCTCGCGACAATGACAGCGACAATATCGACCGCGATCCGCGAGACACGATTGTTTGGCTCGCCGATCCCGAATTCCCCGATCGGTTCGTTGTTGAGTTGGTCGACGAAGGTGTTGGAATCGACGACGAACTCGTCACCTCGTTGCAGTTTCAGCTGTACCAGGATGGAGTCTTGTTAAACGATGGAGAAGACTATTTCTTTACTTACAATTCCAACTCGAATCGTGCGATTTTTACGGCATTGACAACCTTCGAGTTGGAACACGACTACACGATTTTGGTTGATCGATCACCCGTAATTGGAATTCGCGATCTCGCGGGCAATTTGTTGCTGGCAAACCAACCGGGTGGGACAATTCGCTTCGATATAGTTTTGACTGACGAGGCGAACGACGCGCCTCGCAACGTGATTCCTGGTCCGCAAACAATTTCAGAAGGCGGAATGATTGCGTTCTCCAATGGAGGCGCTACGCTGTCATACGATATCGCAGGTGAATCGCTTCTGTTCACAGAGAAATTGGGTATAACCGAAGCGATCGTGATCGATCTGATCATTCCCGGACCCGATGCTGCGCTAGACGTAAGCGTTACGGGAATAGGCACGAAGCAAGCTACGATTCAGATCACTTTGGCGACGGGCGCGAGTGGCGTACCGATCTCGACGACCGATGAGATCGTCGAGGCGATTCATCGCAATGCTGATGCAAATTCGTTGGTACTCGTGACGGCAAGCGGGACCGAAGTGTTTGTGCCAACGCCGACACAGGCCGGTCCCCTTGAAATCGGCGGCTTGTTTGATTTTGCGGCCGGCGCGGAAACCATCACGTTTGATAAAGACATCTCCGTCCTAGATCGAGTTCAAGTCGAGCTTCTCGATCCCGGTGCTGTAAATCAAGCGTTGGCATTGTCCGTACTCGGAGCCGGATCGGGGTTGGCCACGATTCAGATCAGTCTGGCGACGGACGCGAATGGAGACCCACGTTCCACGATCAACGACATCATCGCGGCAATCCAAAACTTGCCTGCAGCGGCGGGCCTCGTGACCGCAAGTACGACGGATTCAGGTGCCGGAATCGTCGCGCCGGCCGTGGGACCACGATCAACTACCAACGTGAATCCGATTCGCGTCGGAGATTCCGATGCCTTCTTGGATCGTAATCCGACGCCAGGTGTGCTGTTCACCACCGAAGACGGAATTCTTACGGTAACCGTCGAAGCAGCGAATCTACCTGGTGCTGCCGGGACGCTCACGCTCGCAGGCACGACCGGGTTGGCGCTTGTTGGAGACGGGACTTCTGTCATTCAGATGACTGGTACCATTGCCCAAATCAACGCGGCGTTGAACGGGCTCCTGTACGTGCCGCCGATCGACCAGAACACTGACGTTTCGACCACAACAATTACGATCACCGCGGATGATGGCGGACGCTTTGGTGTGCCGCCATCCGGGATGCTGAACTTGACCGACATTGATGTTTTGGAAATCATCATTGTTCCGGTGAACGATCCTCCATCGATCGCGTCCGGTCCACCCCAGACAGGAATCGAGGGAGTCAGTACGAGCGTGACCGTTGCGATTTCACCGATTGTCGTCACGGATATCGAAGCCACCGAGATTGGTGTTGGGAATTGGACGGTATCGCTAAGCATTCCCACCGGACTCGGCAGCCTTAATGTCAACGAAACGTTGGCCTCGATTGTGGATGAGTCCGATCCAGAGAACATCATTATCCACGGCTCAATTGCAGAGTTGAACGCAATTTTAGGAACCGTCGAGTACACCGTGCCAGACGAGTTCTTTAACACCGATCTGAACGGTGGAGTCGTAACGATCACGGCGATGGTGAACGACAACGGCAACAACGGTGGCGGTTCGCTGACGGATAGCACAAGCCTTGACGTGACGATTACAGCGACCCAAGATGCTCCAATTATCGATCTAAGCGCTGGTCGGATTTCCTTTGGAAGCATCTTTGAAGATAGCGAAGATGGCGCTGGTGTCGTGATCACGGATCCAACCGGGATCGCTGTTGCGGACTTCTTGGCCTCGGCTGCTGCTCAACCAAATCCGAAGGTGTTCGATCCGGATGGTCCCGGCCCGTTGGGGCTGGCGGTCGTAAATGTAGATTCGGTAAATGGCGTTTGGGAGTATTCGACGCAAAGTGGTGGCGTCGGGACCTGGAACACCTTTACGGTTTCGGCAACCTCGGCGACGCTGTTGGGTACCGATCCGGTGAACAGGATTCGATTCACGCCGTCGGCAAACTTCAACGGCGAGGCAGAGATTGTCTTCCGCGCCTGGGATCAAAACGATATCACGACGAATGCAGATGGCAGCACGGGAGTCGATCCGAATCCGGTGGGAGGGGCGAACGCGTACAGCAGCAATGAGGGAACTGCGACGCTGACGATCGCTTCTGTGAATGACCGACCAGACTTCCAGTTGAATGACGTTGATTTGACGACGACCCCGGCCATTGACATTACGATCAACGAAGATGTTGGTGCCCAGTCGTTTGCGGGGTTTGCTTCGAGCATGACCGCCGGGCCTGCAGGAGCCCCGAACGAAGGTGTCTTGCAACAGTTTAATCTTTCCGTAAATGCATCGCCCGGCTTTGTGTTTGCAGCGAGTGGGCAGCCGCAAATCGACGTGAGTACCGGCGATCTGGCCTTCGCCGTGGAGGACGACAGCAGCGGAACTGCCGTGGTTGCCGTGACGTTAATGGACGACGGCGGTACGGCAGACGGCGGCTTGGATACTTCGCTGCCACGAACTTTCACAATCAATGTGACAGCGGCCAACGACAAGCCGGTCATCACCGTGCCGACGGCAGTTCTGGTGATGAACGAGTCAACCAATACGTCACTCGCAACGCTTCCGATCACCGGCGCGAATGCGATTGTTGTGGATGATGCCGACGCCGACGAAACGCCTGGCAATGTGGCGTCGACGAGAATGACCGTGATGTTGACGGTCGGATCTGGTGACGGAACGGACGGTACTGTAAATGTGACGCCAGATCTTCTGAATGGAGTCGTGGCGGGAGACATTCTCGTAAGCGGCAGTGGCGCGATTGTGACGCTGACCGGTTCGCTTGCCGAGCTAGCCGTGACGCTGCCGAGCGTTGTCTACACAGTTCCGACGGACTACTTCAACTTGGCGAATAACCCAGGCGATGTCCTGCTGATGGTCGATATGACCGACAGCGGGCATGATGGTCGATTCAGTCCTGCGTTGATGGCCGATCAACAGACGGTCACGATCAGCGTGAACCCCACGAATGACGTACCGGTTATCTCAATGCCGACCGCTCCAACTGGAACGGAAGGTGTCACGCCCACCTATTCGTTTGCCAGTACACCAATCACGGTTTCCGATATCGACGAAACTCACGGCGAGACATTGGCCAACGCACAATGGTCTATGACCGTTTCGATACCGCTTGACACTGGGACGCTGATTGTTGATACCGCGGCGGTGGTGAACTTTGTCCCAAGTGGCAATATCATCGGCAGCGGTACGCGAGCGATCTCGTTGCTTGGCTCGATTACCGAATTAAACAACACACTCGGCACGCTTAGGTATCAGGCACTGGATGCTGATTTTAACGAGGTAACTCATGGTGGTGCGGTCGTCTTGATGGCAACAATCGATGACCACGGAAATACACCAACTCCGGCTTTGTCGTCATTTGAGACGCTTGATATTTTTGTCGCTACGGTGAACGACGAGCCGACTTTTTCAAAGGGCTCGAATCAGGCGATTCTCGAAGACGCGGGGCAAGTCGATGTTCTCAATTGGGCTACGGCAATCATGCCGGGGCCCAATGGCGCGTTGGACGAAGCTGGTCAGCTACTGACATTTGAAGTCGCGCGTGATGTGTCGGACACGGGTGTCTTGCAATTCGCATCCTCGCTGCCGAGCGTCGATGTCGCTGGCAACCTGTCGTACGAAGTGGCCGATGATAGCAACGGCGTTGCCATTCTAAACGTGCGGCTCGTCGACGATGGTGGGACCGACCGTATGGGAGACGACACTTCGCCGTGGCAAACTTTCACGATCACCGTTACTCCCGTCAACGATGCCCCATCCTTCACGTTGCCCAATGTTGAGCACACGATCGGAGAAAACACCGCGGACAATGCCACTTCGACATCGCTGACTTCAGTAGCAGGCTTTGCCGCGAACATCCTCGAGGGCCCAACCAATGAAGCAACACAAAACTTGACCTTTGTCGTTACTCAGGACATGGCACCTTCAGGTCAGACGCTAGCTTTCGTGACGGCACCATCGATCGACGGAGTGACGGGCGAGTTAACTTTCGAAACGGTGGACGATACGAACGGCATTGCCGTCTTCTCAATCATTCTTCAAGATGATGCTGGAACCGCATTCAACGGTGAGGACACGTCCTTGCCTCCGATACAAACGTTCACGATTACAGTCACGGCTGAAAACGACGCGCCTGTTATCGGTAATTCGGTCGCCGACCGTACCGTAAACGAAGACGCTGCCGATACAATTATTGAGCTGTTCCAAGATGTGTTCGATGATGTCGATATCGCAAATGATGGCGATAGCTTGACGTTTGGATTTACGATCGACTCGGATCCCAGTTCTCTCTTCGGACAGCAGCTTTTTGACGCGGGCACGCCAATCGAATACGGCGGTGGAAACGCGACGCTCACTGGTTCGCAGCTTGTCTTAAACTATGGCGCCAATCGACACGGCATCGCACAGATTACCGTTTCGGCCACGGATACCGGCAACGACAAAATGCCGGGTACCGACGACGAGACGGTGACGGATACGTTCCTTGTGACGGTGTCCCCAGACAATGATTCCCCTGTCATCATCAGCGCGTTGCCGGATATCACGGTTGTCGAAGGTGATGCGGATGGCGACCCACCCTTCAGCCGTGACCTGACGACAGTTTTCGGTGATGTCGACATCGCCACGGATAATCCAGCCGACGTCTTGGCATTTTCGCTGGTTGACGGCGGAAACTTAGTCACCACGATTACGAACACGCTGTTCGAGGCGACTGTGGCCGCCGGTAGCGAACAGCTGAGTGTGTCGTTCTTCAGCGACCAGAATGGTAGCGCGAACCTTGTGATTCGAGCGAGCGATGGCGACGCGTCCGTCGACGAGACGATTGTTGTGACGGCTACTGCAGTCAATGACCCGCCGATTCCGAACATTGGCCCAGATCCCGACGATCTTAATACGGATGAAGACACTGCCATTGCGGTTGCAGAAGCGCTGTTACTCTCCAACGATGCTCCCGGACCAATGAACGAACTGGGTCAGACACTCACGCTCGTTTCGGTGGACGATTCGAACAGTAGTGGATCGGTCGCGAGAAACACTGGCGGATTGATTACTTACACACCCAGCTTGAACTTTAACGGTGTTGACACGTTTGTTTACACCGTCCGCGACAACGGCAAGACATTCAACACGACTTCCGGTCAGCTCGAGGACGACTTCCGGATGGTGGATGTTACAGTAACTGTCAATGTCGCTGGAGTGAATGATGCTCCGACGTTAAGCCCTAACGGAACACGGACACTCACGGGAACTAACGAAGATAACAACGCAAACCCGCCATCGACGGTGGTGCGAGACATTCTGAATGGGACGGACAATGATGTTGATGGGACCGAGAGCGGAATCGCAATCATTTCGGCGACGGCGACCGATCTCGCGAACTGGCAGTTCTCGATCAACAACGGTGTCGACTTCGCGTCCTTCTCGACGCTGAGCGCACTCGCGGAAGACGCGGCCTTGCTGTTGCGTCCTGACGATTTACTCCGCTATGTTCCCGACCAGAAGAATGGTGAGACGCCGACGCTGGAGTATCGTGCTTGGGATCAGACTGGCGCGACTGCCGGACAACATGGCATGCAAGCCGATACGACGAACAACGGAGGTGAGACACCCTTTAGCGACCAGACCGATGTCGCGACGATCACGATTCAAGCGGTGAACGATGCTCCGCAGTTAGAGGCGTTCCCCTCAGGTACGCCGGTCTTGTTGACTGGAACGAACGAAGATGCGAATAGCGCCGGCGCTCAGGTTGGCGTGTTCATGGGGACGACGACCGACGTTGATAATGGCGCGTTGCGTGGCATCGCGATCACGAATCTGGATGGAAGTGGTTGGGAGTTCTCGCTGGATGGCGGCACCAATTACCAGAAGGTCTCTGATGTCATCGCCCCGACCAGTATTTCCGCGAACGCTGCTTTGTTGCTCCGAGCCTCGGACTTCCTGCGATATGTTCCGGATCGTGAGAACGGCGAGACCGTCACGCTGACTTATCGTGCATGGGATCAGACAAGCGCAGCAGCCGCAGGTGATATCGCTAATGTCGCTGTGATAGGCCAAGGCGGGACGACGCCGTTTAGCGAGGACAATACGCCAAACCCAGGTGATGGAATTAATACCGTCTCGCTGATTGTGACGTCGGTCAACGACGCGCCTGTACTTGATATCAGCGGAACTACGACACTTCCGACTCAAACCGAAGATCAAGTGTCCCTCCTCGATAATCCTGGGACTTCCGTCGCTGCGATCCTCGCGACGGGAGCCGGCGGCGATCCCATCGAAGATGTTGACGCGATGTCTGTGGATGGCATTGCGATTATCGGAAAGACGGGTTTAAACACCGACGGCTGGCAGTACTCGTTGGACGGTGGCACGACTTACACTTCGGTCGGTGTGGTGACGAGCAACTCAGCTCGCTTGCTGCCGGCGACGGCTTGGCTTCGCTACGAACCGAACATGCTGAATGGCGAATCCGCCTCGATCTCGTACCGAGCCTGGGATAGTTCGACGGGAGTTGTCGGAGGATTGGGCTCGACGTTGATCAATGGTGGCACGACTAGCTTTAGCACGACGGTGGAAATCGCCACGATTGCGATTGCACCTGTTAATGACAGTCCCGTTGCGAATGACGACAGCTATACAGTCAACGAAGATGTTCAATTGACAGTCTCGGGACGGGGCGTCATTCAGAATGATACCGATGTCGATTTGCCAGAACAGTCGTTGAGCGTGACAGAGGTCAACGCGACGGCTCTGAGTGGAATTCCGCTTGCTACTTCCTTGAATGCGTCCGTCCTGGTTAACAGTAATGGCTCGTTTACTTACGATCCGACGACTTCCACGGAACTGCAGAAATTGCCGGCTGGGCAATCGCGACAAGACTCCTTCACGTATAAGATTCGCGACGATGGGACCGGCCCAAACAATGACTCGAACGAAGCGAATGTAACACTGACCATTAGTGGCGTTAACGATCGTCCTGTTTCCGAAGATGTCAACATCGCTGCAGTTGAAGACGGTTCGCCGATATCGGGCGATTTTGATTCGAATGACGTTGATACCGGCGAGACGGCCACTCTCATCTATACGATCCTCACTCAGCCGAGTGAAGGCACTGTCGTCTCAAGCAACGCTGCCGGAAATTCGCAGTTTACTTTTGACCCCGGTAGCGATTTCCAGAATCTAGATGCGGGTGATACTCGACAAGTCGTCTTCACTTATCGGGCACGAGACGTCCAGAACATTGACAGTAACATCGCGACGGTAACGGTAATTGTGACCGGCGTTAACGATTCGCCGGTGGCGACCGATGTCGATGTTACGACCTCCGAGGATGGACCGGTTGTGGGTGACTTGTTCGCCGTGACGGATGTCGACGACGACTCCCTCACGTATGTGATCGTGGATGATCCGGTAAAGGGCACAGCTTCTCGATCGGGAACAGGGGGATTCTCCTATAATCCCGGCCTGGAATTCCAGTCACTCGATCGTGGCGACACGGAACTGGTGACGTTCACGTACATGGCAACCGATGATAGTAGCGCCATGAGCGCCGAGGCGACGGTGTCGATCATCATTGCCGGTGTGAACGACGCTCCGCAGGCCATAGATGACACGAACCAAACCACCGAGGACACGCTACTTGCTGTCGCCAGTTCGGATACGACGGCACTACTTCGGAACGATCTAGACGTCGACGCGGATGACACAAGAACGGTGACGCGGGCTGACGCAGTTAGTGCACTCGGTGCCACCGTAAGCGTCGATGCCGCGGGCGGATACACGTATGATCCGACGACGTCGGCGACGCTTCAGTCCCGCACGCAGTCTTCACCCCCGATCATTGATACGTTTACTTACGCCGTTGCGGATTCAGTAGGCGTTACTGATACCGCGACCGTGTCGATCACCGTTAGCGGAGTCAATGATGCACCTGTTGCCGGTACTGACTTCGCCGTCACCTCGGAGAACTCGGTCTTGGATGTCCCGGCTCGCGGAGTTCTGACGAACGATACGGATCCGGATGAAGGAGAGACCGCTGGCCTACTTACCATGCCGGGGAACGTGACGAGTACTCTCGGAGCGAACGTCACGATACATCCCGGTGCTCCGGGCAGTGACGGTGGTGAAGGTGATTACACATACGATCCTAGAAATGCTCCTCAGATCCAGGCGTTGAAGCAAGGGGAAATTACGACTGACACATTTGCTTATACCGTCCGAGATGTGAACGCCAGCACTTCGGTGGGTATCGTTTCGATTACCCTCGTCGGTGCGAATGATGCTCCCATTGCCAACGACGACACAGCAGCGACGAACGAAGACTACTCACCAATCGCCAACGGTGCGGTGCCGATAATTGCGAATATTTTTGCGAACGATGTCGATCCTGACGACGCGGTCCTTGTGCTGAAGTCGTTCGACACCACCAGCCAGTTTGGCGCAACGGTGTCCATCAGCGCAGATGGTGAAGTGACTTATGATCCGCGGTTTGCTCCAACACTCCAAGCTTTATCGCAAGACCAGACGAAGACTGATACGTTCACGTATGAAGTCGTCGATGGACTCGGATTGACCGATACGGCAACCGTTACGGTCACGGTTACTGGGCGTAATGACGCACCCGTTACCGTCGACGATGGCACTGCGACGAACGAGGTTACAGCCATCTTCGTCGACTCGGCAAATGGCTTGTTGGTGAACGATACGGATGCAGAAGACGCCACTTTAAGCGTGGCCACCGTGAATGGCTTGGCGTCAAACGTCGGGTCCGCGTTCATTCTGCCGTCGGGAGCCACGTTGCTTGTCACCACTGGCGGAGCTGTCAGTTACGATCCGTCAACTTCGGCGAGTTTGAATCAATTACCAGTCGGTGCGAGCTTTATAGACACGTTTGCCTACGAAGCATTTGATGGGACATCGACTTCCGCGACACCGGGTACGATGGCAATTACGAACACCGGTGTTAACGATCGCCCCACGGCCGCAGCGGATTCGTTCGCGACGAGCGAAGACGCACAGCTCTCGATCGCAGCGGCGGGGATTTTGTTAAACGATTCCGATGTTGATGGCGACAGCCTCAGTGTAACGGCGTTCAATGGAGCCAGTTCGCGTGGTGCCGCAGTTGTCGTCAGTACGAACGGCTCGTTCAGTTACGATCCGCGTGGCATTTCTCAGCTGCAAGCATTGGCGAGCGGTCAGTCGTTAGACGACACGTTTATCTATACGATCTCCGACGGAAACGGGGGTACTTCTACATCGACCGTAACCGTCACGGTAAACGGGACGAATGATGTTCCTGTCGCCCGTGGCGACTCCTATCGCGTTGACGAAGACTCGACACTGGTCGTGTCAGGTGCGGGTGTCCTTGGTAACGACTCGGATGCGGACGTTAGCGACAATATCACCGTCGGTACGTTCGACGTGACGAGCGCGCTAGGTGCTCCGGTCAGTTTGAACGCCGACGGGACGTTCAGTTACGATCCGACGACTGTTGCGGCCCTGCAGCAGTTGGCCCCAGGGCAAAGCGTGACGGACACATTTACCTATCGCGTGAGCGATGGTACGACGCTATCGAATACAACCATCGTGACGATCACGGTTGATGGACTAAACGATGCACCAACGGTTGCCAACGATACCTATAGTGTCGACGAAGACCAGCAGTTGATTGTCTCGGCCGCGAATGGTGTGCTGGCGAACGATTCTGACTTGGAAAGCAGCCCCTTGTCCGCTAGTTTGGAGACAAGCCCGACGAATGGTCGCGTTGTTCTGAACTCGAGCGGTTTCTTCACGTACACGCCGGACGAAAACTTTAACGGCAACGATTCCTTTACCTATTCAGCCGGCGATGGTTCCGAGCGCAGCACCGCGACGGTGACCATCAACGTGCGAGGCATCAACGACGACCCAACTGCGACCGGGGACGCATATACCGTCAACGAGGGTAGCTCGCTAAGCGTTTCCGCTGCGGCTGGGGTATTGGCAAATGATGAAGATGTTGATCAAGAGGCTCTCCGAGCGGTTCTCGTTGGCGGAACTGGCCCCTCCAACGGCTCGCTGTCGCTAAGTACAGACGGATCGTTTACCTACACTCCAAATTCAGCGTTCTTTGGGGCGGACAGCTTCCAATATTTTGCACAGGACGGAGTGGGCGAACAATCTAGCCCAGTAACAGTAGACATCACCGTCGCGAACACACGCCCGCGGCGAAATCCAGTGAACCCACTCGATGTCAATGGCGACGGATTGGTATCGGCGATCGACGCATTGCTGATCATCAACGAGATCAATAAGAACGGGCCGCACGAAATTCCAAGTACGATCGCTGCGATTGCACCGTTCTGGGATGCGAACGGAGATGGCTTTGTGTCTCCGCTAGACGTTTTGCGCGTCGTAAATGCTCTGAACAGTGGGGCTTTTGGTGAAGGCGAAGGCACGCTGCCGTCGTCAGACGCCCCGTTGACGAGCGAGCCGTTGACGAGCGAGCAAGGTCTCTTCGCGAGTCAATACAGCGATGGCATTACTATTCTTCCGTATGTAGAACAGTCGTTTTGGAGCCGCCAGCGCAGTGAAGCTCGACTCCCGTTAGCAGAATCGCACGCGAGCCATCAGGCGATCGATCACTTCACTTCCCCAGTCGATGCTGCTTTCGCGTCCGAAAGCGATTCTCACTCGGAGCGATCGCCTTACGAGCCGACCGTCGCAGATTTCGAGATTGGGACGTTGGTAGATCAATTGGCGAGTGATCAGCATGAGGACGACTCGAAAGACGTGTTCGAGGCTGCTCTCAACGATTTGTTCCGCTCTGAATAGTGCCGTCACTGCAAGAGTTAGACGATCACTCGGCCTGTCTAACACCTTAAAAGCCTCCCCCGAGGGAGCGAGTGACGTGGCAGGCATTTGGAGAAATGCCTTAACAACTATAGAAGTTGCGACGGTCGTTTGAGCGTTGGGAACGGACCGACACAATTGAGAGGCCTATTTGGAGCCGTTTACCCATTTTCTTGCAATGGCTTTTGCCCCGACTATAATCGACAGAATTGCCTAAAAGTAGAGTTCACAACAGCACTTAGGGCTACGGTCGGTCGAGACGCTCCCACTTCTGGGATCGTTATCGAAGATCGTACATAGGGAATGCGCACCCTGCGTACCCTCCTAATTAAGGGTTTCTATATGGCCAAGCGACGCACGCCACGAAGACTTAGCCGTCATTCATCACGCCTGCACGAGCTGATTACGAAGCGGCAGATGCTCTTAGAGCAACTCGAAAGCCGACAGCTGCTCGCCGTGTCACCAATTGGGGGCGCTGCGCATGAACATGCTGGTCTGGTGGCCCTTCCAGCTCAGCACGAATTGATGAACTTCGGCGGGTATCTCTCCGAGCCATCGACGCAAGATCCGCTCGACATCGCCTCTGAGTTCCTTTCGGATAACGCGAGTTCGTTGGGGCTCACGTCCGAGAGCTTCGACGAGTATTTAATTAGTTCTGTGGTCGAGAGCGCTCACGTTGGGACAACCCACATTCATCTTCAGCAGACGTATAACGACTTAGAAGTTGCCAACGCGACGATCAATGTCAACGTTGCTGATGATGGTCAGGTCATCTCGGTCGGTAGCAGTTTCGTGTCAGGGCTACAGACTCTCGAACCGCCGCTAATCCCAGCACCTGTTTTGACCGCACCCGAGGCGGTCGACTCGCTGGCCGGCGAGTTTGGGTGGACGCTATCGCAACCGCCAGTGTTGATCACGTCGCAAAATGATGTTGCGCAAACTTCGCTAGTCACGTCGAGCGGTATTGCGCTGAACGACATTGCCGCTGAATTGCAATATGTACCACAGGGGAATGGTGTTGAACTGGCGTGGCGACTGAATGTGCAGACGGTTGATGGTGAACATTGGTATGACGTTAGCGTAAGCGCAGATGATGGCGACGTTCTAAATCTCATTGATTGGTCGGCGCATGCGTCGTACAACGTGCTACCGTCACCCTTGGACAGTCCGTTGGATGGTCCGCGAGCGATCGTTGTCGATCCACAAGACGTCGTTGCCTCGCCCTTTGGTTGGCATGATACGGACGGTGTCGCCGGTAACGAGTTTACGACCACTCAAGGGAACAATGTTCTCGCCATCGAGGATCGAGACAACAATTTGGCGGGACCGTCGCCTGATGGTGGCGCTACGCTAACGTTTGATTTTCCCCTGGACTTCAATCAGAACGCGAGTCAGTGGACTGAAGCGGCAACCACGAATCTGTTTTACTGGAATAATGTTCTCCACGATGTCCATTTTCAGTATGGATTTGATGAAGCCTCGGGCAACTTTCAGGAGACCAACTATGACGGGTCTGCTGGAGGGAGCGACGCCGTTCTAGCTGCTGCGCAATTCGGGGCCGACAACGGTATCGCAAACAACGCCACGATGCAGACTCCGCCGGACGGGATCTCGCCGATCATGCGGATGTTTGAGTTCAACCTTACGAACCCGACTCGCGACAGTGATCTTGAGCCCGGAATTATCGTTCACGAATTCGGCCACGGCGTCAGTAATCGTTTAACGGGTGGTCCGGCTGACTCGGGTGCGCTCAGCGCGGTCCAAAGCCGCGGAATGGGCGAAGGTTGGAGTGACTGGTGGGCGCTGGTGTTTGCCCAGACCAGCTCGGATGGTCAGTTCGATGCATATCCAATTGGGAATTGGGTTCTGGGACAGCCCGCTAGTGGCGGAGGGATTCGTTCGTTCCCCTACAGTTTCAACTTGTCCATCAATCCGCTCACTTACGATGATGGGAACTCGAGATTTCCAGTTGGTTCTCCGCACGCGGAAGGAGAAATCTGGGCTTCTGTCCTGTGGGATATGAATTGGCTGCTTATCAATAAGCACGGATATGATTCGGACCTTTACAACGGAACAGGTGGCAACAACCTCGCGATGCAGCTTGTCATGGACGGCTTGAAGTTGCAGCCCGCGAACCCATCCTTCTTGGATGCGCGAGACGCAATTCTTGCTGCTGACTTGGCGTTGACGGGCGGTGAAAATCAGGACTGTATTTGGACTGCCTTCGCCAGACGCGGGATGGGCTTCAGCGCCTCAGACGGCGGTAGCGGCAATGCGACATCGGTGATCGCGGCATTCGATTTGCCTCCGATTCCGATATCGCCTCAGCTGATTAGCATCAACCCGAACGAAGGCGAGATCTTCAACTTTGACACAGACGCGGGAGTTAATCCTGGCGTTGACAATATCTTGCAGACGTCGCCTCGCGAGTTGACGTTTCGATTTGCATCCAATCCTGGACTTGATCTGAACACGCTGGACGGGATTCGCATTACACGATCTGGGTTCGACGGAACGTTTGCCGATGGCAACGAGGTCGAGGTCGTACCTGGGTTCGAAGGCTTCGGAGCTAGTTCGTCGATTGTGATCGCTCGCTTTGCCGAGGCGCTTCCGAACGACAGCTACAAAATTGAGATCTTTGGCGAAGACAATGCAATTGCCAATGTGACAGCATTGCGCAACACCGACGGCGAACTGTACGTTGTCGCCGACGATACGACGGTGGACGGATTGAATCAAGATACCATTTACTTCGAGTTGGCGCTTGGAGCGCAAGTCGTTTCCGTCGTGCCGCAGCCAGTTAGCCGTGTCAACGAAGTGTCACTTGGTGGGACTCCTGCTGGTGGAACATTCACGTTGACCTTCGATGGCGAGATGACCGGCGACCTTGACTTTGACGCGACCGCCATCGAGGTGCAGGGCGCACTTGAGGCGTTGTCCAACGTTAACCCGGGTGATGTCGTCGTTAATGACAACGGACCGTGGAATGTTGCGTTTCACGGACAGTATGGAGGCCGCGACCTACCATTTTCGATCGACGGTTCTAATCTCGTTGGCAGTGGTTTGGCTCCAAAGGTCACAGAACGCGGCCTGTCGCAGGCTCGTAATCAGATCATCGTGCATTTCAACGAAGATGATTTGCACAGCATTGCCATCGAAACACCAGCGGATCCGAGTATGGGGCCGACGGTGGTCAATCCTTCGTTCTACAAACTGATTCAGACCAATGATACGGCGCGGAATACCGATGACAGCGTCGCGATCCAACCGACGAAGATCTATTACGACCCGGCCTCGAATAAGGCGGTACTAACATTTGCTGACGATATTGCCGAGTTAGCAGGCTCGGGTACATATCGGTTACGCATTGGAACGGATGAATTCGTTCCCAGTGTTGTCGCTCCAATAACCCCGGTGAAGCAAGTCGTCAGTGTCGATGCGGGCTCCAGTTTTGACAGTTCGAACAAAGTGCTCGGTGACTTGAGCGCGACAAGCAACACCAGCCAGATCATTGCTTCAACGATTGAACGCCAAGCGTTGCCTCTCGACTACCCGGGCGATCAGGATGAACCCGGACATCGCGACCTTGAGTTTCCATTTGATTCGCATGTGACTCAAGCGGCGGATCAAATCGATGGCATAACCGTCGTGTTCTACAATTTTCGCAACGACTACGGTGTGAGCCCCAACGGCCAACAACTCTTTAACGTGATTACCGAGGCGCAGAAGCAACGAGTGAGGGAGTTGGTCGAACTTGCCAGTCAGTACTATGGTGTTCAGTTTGTTGAGACGGCTGATCAAGGAATCACTATCGCGACGGGTGATCCCCGCGCCTTAAATCCAAACGAGACGCTGGGTGAGAATGGCGTTGGAGTTATCGCTAGCGGGAACATCGAAAATGGCCTCGTGATTCTCAATGCCGCACACAATTGGTACGACGGCTTTGGGCAAGAGGACAGCGACATCAACACGATCAGCTGGTTTCAATCTGCGGCGAACGGCATCAGCTTGATTCTTGGCGGCGGCTTCTCGAACGATCTCCCTGCCCTTCAACTCCAGCAAGACATCGAAGATTCTCCGACTAACACGTCACCGGGACTCGTCGTTCCAAACGTAACCGTTCCGGAACCTGTTTTTCCAGGTGACGCCGATATCGTCCATGGCCAGTACTTGTATCGGCCCGACAGCCGAGACATCGACATCTATGAGTTCACACTCAACGATTCCGGTTCGTTCACTGCCGAAACGATGGCCGAACGACTCAACAATTCGAGCCAGTTAGATACAGTGCTTCGGCTCTATCGCGAAGTCCAAGATGACATGGGTGTTGCGGTATTGGACGGGAATGGCAATCCCGTGCGTGTCCTTATCTCGCAGAACGACGATTACTTTAGCGAAGACTCGTTGATTCGTCTCGATTTGGATCCAGGCAAGTACTTTATCGGCGTCAGCGCGAGCGGAAATGCGAATTACGATCCCGCGATTGAGGACAGCGGTATTGGCGGTCTCACCGAGGGTGTGTACGAACTGCGACTGGAATTCCGGCCTAATGCTGACAAGAGCATCGTCGACGTTGATGGCACGCCTCTTGATGGCGATGCCGATGGTATTGCAGGAGGAGTTTACAACTTCTGGTTCCGAACGCAGGCGTTGAATCGCACGTTTGACATTGTCGTTGACGGCGATTCGTTCGGAAATGGTCGTGTCGTGACAATCACGAACGGCCAAGGTGCTCTTCGACGCTTCGAGTTCCGAACCAGTGGAGCCGCGTCTGGAGCCAATATTCAGATCGACGTATTGCCGACCGATACGAGCGACATGCTGGCTGCTAAGTTGGCGATGGCGATCACCGATGTTGGTGGCTTCGATGTGGGGGCTACTGCCGTGGGCAGCAAGGTCGTATTGACCGGCGAGCGGGATGCTCTGCTAAGCACCGATACCTTCGAGATCGAGTCGCATGGCAAGACGATTTTCGTCGACAAGACAGCCGCGACGTCCGGCTCGAATGGTTCGTTTTCCCAACCATTCAACAATATTTCGCGGGCCAACGTGGTCAATGCCTTCGACAATGCTCACGCCGGGGATGTCGTTCGCATCGTCGGGAACGGCGGAGTGGATGGCTCGTTGGATTCACTCAACGACGCGTTTGCCTATGAGATTGGACTTGGCGGTCCAGGGAATACAGTTCGTAGCGATGGCGCGACGATGGACGTGCCCAAAGGCGTGACTGTGATGATCGACGCGGGCGCGTTGTTCAAATTGCGACAAGCTAATATTGGCGTTGGAAGTTCAACTGCGTCAGTTGATCGCAGCGCGGGTGCTCTCCAGATCCTCGGAACGCCGGAGCAGAGCGTCTTTTTAACCTCGTATGATGATCGAAATACTGGGGTGAACACGAACACGGTCCTGACAACTCCTCAACAAGGCAATTGGGGAGGCATCCTACTTCGGGAGGATATCGATCGTGGCCTAGGTCGCTTCAGTTATGGACGAGAGGGGATATTCCTGAATTATGTCAATCACGCCGACATTAAGTATGGCGGTGGCAATGTGCGGATCGACGGTGTGCTTCAGATCGTCAATCCGATTCATTTGACGGATACCCGTCCGACGATTTCTCATAACAACATCACGTTGAGTGCAGATGCCGCTATTTCGGCGGACCCGAACAGCTTCGAAGAATCAAACTTCCATTCGCCACGTGCCCAGTCCTTTGGGGCATTTGTGTCCGACTACGACCGGGTTGGGCCGGACGTTCATGGCAACACGCTGTCCGCAAATTCGAACAATGCAATGTTTGTTCGAATTGCTACGCCCGCAGGTGGTGCCTTGAAACAGTTGACTGTGCCCGGTCGATTTGACGATACGGACGTCGTCCACACGATCTCGGAAAACCTCGTAATCCAAGGCACGCCAGGCGGCTCCGTACTCGAAGAGTCTCCACCTTCGTTGGCGCTATTGGCGTTTGATAAGCTTGCCGGAGGTGACTTGCCGACGGGGGCTTATGAGTATCGAATCACCTATGTCGACGCGAACGGGAGCGAGTCGCTGCCATCCATTGCGAGCGCAGAAGTAACGTTGCTTGGTGGTGCCGAACAAGGGACCGTGCGTCTGAGAAACCTGCCTCTGGCGACTTCCGGCTTTGTCGCAAGACGGCTGTATCGGAGTGCTGTCGCGGGATCGGGGACTTATGATCTTGTAGCCCAAATCGATGGGGTTTCCACGACGTTTGTGGATACGGGGGCAAGTGCCGGCGGAAGTCTGCAAGTGCCCGCCTTAAACGCCTTGACGCTCACACCGGATGTGTCAGGGACACTGCCTACGGGGACATTCAAATACAAGATTTCGTTTGTGGATTCGCTCGGTCGCGAGAGCTTACTGTCCGACCCTTCGGGTGCAGCTACCCTAAGTGGTAGCGACACCGCAATTCGGTTGGATAACATTCCGAGGCTTCAAGATCACACGCGAAGGGTCTATCGGAGCGCGGCCGACGGAAGCGGTCCGTACCTACTGATAGCAACCTTATCGGATGATACGACAGCCACCCATTTAGATTCGGGGCCAGCTAACGCGCCGACGCCCATCGTGACATTTACGTCTCTGGCTCCCGCCAGCGGTGGCGTTTTGACGAGTGGCACCTACGACTATCGACTCACGTTTGTAGATCCGACCGGCGAGGAAGGGTTGCCATCGGCTTCAACCCCTTCTACGACGATTGGAGGACTGCTGGGTTCCATCCAGGTAAGCAACTTGCAGACGTTGCCGGGCCACACGCGCCGCATTTATCGCAGCGTTCCGAATCGCCCTGGTGATTACGTGTTGATCGCGGAGCTGAACGAGTCGAGTACTTCTTATATCGATTTAGGAGGGAATAGCCGTGCTGCGATCGAACAGATGACCTTGCGCCGGGCACGCCTCGATGCGAGTCTCGTGATCGATCCAGGGCTGATCATTAAGCTCGAAGGGGCTCATGTTCGAGCCGATCTCGGGGCGCAACTTGTCGCCGAAGGGCACGAAGGACAAGAAATCATCTTCACGTCGCGTGCAGACGATCGGTATGGTGCCGGCGGCGAATTCGATACGAATAACGACAATGCGAGTCTCTCGGGAGCAAACCAACCAGCGCCGGGCGATTGGGGTGGACTCTTCTTTGGACAGACCAGCCGGGGAAGCATCGATCACGCGTTGATTTCGTTTGCAGGCGGCGTTAACCGCATCGAAGGTGATTTCGCCGGCTTCAATGCGGTGGAGATTCATCAGGCAGAGGTGCGTTTGACAAACAGTGTTATCGAGAACAACGCGTCGGGCGTTGGCGGTTCTGCATCGAGCGAGCGATTTGGTCGCGGATTTAACGCTCCTGGAGCGATCTTTATCCGGGGTGCGCAGCCCGTTATTGTTGGCAATGTGATTCGTGATAATGGAGAAGTCTTAACCGACGTTGGCACGGCGGCAATCAATATCAACGTTAACTCGGTGAATTTCCGGCTCCTCGAAGACTACGGACGCAGTACCGGCGAAGTCAACTTGATAGAGAGGTTTCTCGACAATCAAGGTCCATTGATCCGCGATAATCAAATCGGAACCAACGAGATCAACGGAATGACAGTCCGTGGTGGCATTCTGACGACGCAAGGCGTGTGGGATGACACGGATATCGTGCATGTCGTCTTTGATGAGATCATTGTCCCCGATTTCCACACCTATGGCGGATTGCGTCTTGAGAGCGGAACAGCCGAGGGCTTAGTCGTCAAGCTCTCTGGCCAGAACGCTGGGTTTACCGCGAGCGGTCGACCGTTGGATATTGACGACCGCATCGGTGGTTCCCTGCAAATTGTCGGTCGCGCCGGATTTCCCGTCGTGTTGACGTCTCTCGGCGATTCGTCAGTAGGAGCTGGGTTTCAGCCCAATGGGTTACCGCAAGTCGAGACGAATAATTTGGCAACGAGTGGGGTGCCCGGCGACTGGCGCGGTGTCTTGTTGGATCAATATGGAGCGGATCGAAACGTCGCGGTTGTGCTCGAGGACGAGGCCTCTGACGAGACGGCTCCCGGCCCGAACGCCACTCCTGATACCGCGGAGTTCATCGGTTCGCTTGCCGCTAATGAGAAATCTGGCGACGAGAATCTCAGACTGGGATTCGAGGTGCATGGATTTATTTCCGCATCCGCTGATATCGATGTGTACAGTTTCGTGGCTGATGGCGGAACGGAAGTGTGGTTAGACCTTGATCGGACTACAAGTTCGTTCGACTCCGTCATTGAACTGGTCGATTCGAGTGGCAACGTCCTTGCTCGATCAGATAACGCGTATGCTGAAGGAGTTGGTATAGGGCCGCTCGTACCGGATCCTCAGACTCTAGCCTTTGAACTAGACAAATCTCCATTCATCTCGAAAGATCGCTGGAGTACCAACGAACTGGACGCCGGCCTACGCGTCGCGTTGCCAGGAGCAATCGGGGCTCGTTCGATTTATCATGTCCGCGTTCGCAGTAGTAACCCAACCGTCGATACGGACCTTAACGGAGGACTGACGTCGGGTGTGTATCAGCTGCAGCTGCGGCTTCGTGAATTGGATGAAGTGCCGGGTTCGACGATTAGCTTTGCAGACATCCGTTATGCGCAAAATGGAATCGAGATTGTCGGCGGGCCAACGCATTCACCGCTCCTCGGCGAATTCAGGGAAGACGCATCTGATTCGAATAATGCGCGAACGAACGATTCGACCGGAAGTGCGCAACTTCTCGGTAACGTCTTGAATGCTGACCGCGGAACAGTTTCGATAGCAGGTTCGATTGATCCTGATTCCAGAACGATTCTAGTTCGCAACAATTCAAATGGCTTGCTCGTCACCGGGGAATCTGCTCAGGATGATGATTTTTATGAATTCGATTTGATTCGAGACTCTGTCGAGCATGCTTACTCGAACATGGTCAGCACAACGTTTGACATTGACTTGGCGGATGGTCTCGGCCGCGCCGACACTTCACTGTGGGTATTCGCCGAAGTCGACGTGCCCGGACAAGGCCGCGTCACGCGGTTGATTCTTAGCGGTCGCGACTCAAATATTGCGGAGGATCAAGGTGGTCCCCTGGAAGGCGCTGACCTTGACGATCTTGCGCGTCAGTCGTTTGGAACTCAGGATCCATACATCGGACCGGTCTATCTACCGGAAAACGTCAATTCACGACGCGACAATATTAACTTTAATTCATTCGGCGATCCCTATACCTACTATGTCGTCGTGACTTCGAATAGCCATTCGCCGCGAGTTCTCGATCAGTTCTACAAAGAGAACTCCAACAACCAGGACGTGCGGCTCGAACCAATCAACTCGGTTGAGCGAATCGCAGAAGATCATATCGATGGCAACTTCTTCGGTACTTCGTCGTTCTTCAGTACCAATCCAATTGGCAACGAGCAGTTGCCCGTGCTGTTCGACAGCAACAACTTTAACACAGGCACTAATACTAATAGCACCAGCGCCGTACCGTTCCACTTGGGCGATGTCAATCTCTTCGTCAGTCGCGATGTTGGCTTGTTTGGTAACACGAGTTCGACCGTCTATATGGTCGATCCGTTTACTGGGGAGCAGGAAGTCACGATCGGATCGTTCTCCGGCGACGCTGGGGATATCGCGATGCGCGAAGATGGTCGTCTGTTTGGATTCCAGACACGTGCGCAAAACGGCAATAGTGCAGATGGCGATACCCGAACCTATTTCAACGTCAACTTCAACAATGGCACGGCTGCAAGAACCGACGCAGGCAGCACCAATCTGACCACCTACGTTCTTGACGCGGCTGGCACCGGCCTCGACGTCTCTCCGTTGGGAAACAACAACGACGGTGTTGGCTTCCGAATCAACGCTATCGATTACCAAGGGACTTTTAACAGTGCGGGCTGGCTTGTTGGCAGCCGAGACGACGACCGGTTCGGGGCCGGGTTCGAGTATGGTGCGAATATTCTCTACAATTTCGATATCCGCAATGGTTCGATTCCCGGTAACGACAAGGCCAACAACGTTGGTCGGCTTTCGGGCGGCGGGATGCAAGAATTCGACCGAGGTCAAATTCTCACGTCGACAAAAGTCATACCGCTGAACGCGGCGACCGGCGATACTTTCACGTTGACGTTGGGTAACGAGAGCATCAGCTATACGGCGCAGGGCGTGGGTGGGCCATTGTTTCCTCTGGAAGGCGAAGTCGTGGCCGGTCTTCAGGCTGCATGGAATCAGGCCGCCCTCACCAAGCCCGAGTTTAACGCGTTTCAAGTAACACAAACGACCGAGTCGCAATTCTTGGTTCAAGGTCGGGTCCCGGCATTGGATATCGAGTTGATCGATCCGCTCGGCGCTAGTATCGCGCCTGGTCCTTCGGGAAGCATTTTCTCGGGCTTCGCCACCGACGGTGGTATGAGCGGTGGCCTGGGTGGTTTCTTTAGCGAAGACTTGCTGGTGGATGGCTTCGGTCCGGGCGGAACGATTACCGGTTTGGCGATTCCGGAAAATACCTTTGGTACTGCGTATGCTGTTTCTGATGAGGGCGGATTGTGGGAAGTCGACCTTTTCGGCGGCTTCGGCGGCACCGGCAATGTCGGTGACTACGTCGAGACCTCAGCGGTCGACTTGCTCGTTGGCGACTTCGGTTCGCGGGTTCAGTTTGAAGGATTGGCCTTTGGTCCCCCGGACCTCTCGAACGGGGCTTATGCAAATACGTTGTTCGCGATTGATGGCAGCGGTGACTTGTGGGCGATGAACACAGTCGGTTCTCTGCAACCGATTTTCGAGAACGGTGCCCTGTCCGTTTCGACGAACCTTTCCAGTGCAACCGGCTTGGATTTTTCGACTCTTGACGAAAACCTTTGGCACGTGACGAGCAATCGTGGCGCGGATCCGGGCCACGGTATCGAATCGACGTTGGATGGTCGCGGGTCGCTCACGGGCGGAAGTAGTTTCTACTTCGGAAACGAGGAATTTGGCGGCGGCAACAATTCAAGTGACGGCATCGCGGGCGGCAACTTTAATCAGCGGATTCGCGACTACAATTTCCCCGGCGGGGCTCACGGTACGTTGCAGAGCAATCCATTCAGCTTGGAAGGCTATGTGCCTGCGGACCAACCCGTACTGTACTTCAACTATTTCCTTGATACGGAAGATACCGAATACGACCCAGATGCGAATCCCACCAATTTCATGCGAGATGCGCTCCGCGTCTACGTTGTGAATGAAGATGGAGAGACCACGCTGGTTGCGACGAGCGATTTGTTCCAAGACGAGCGATCGGACGAGTTCGATATCGGCCAGAATGAGATATTTAATTTTGGAGGTTCCTGTAATCATCCAGACGGCGTGTTCGTCGGCCAGGAAAATCGCAATACTCCCTGCGTTCAGCCGCTGTTCGAGACGCAGACTAACGCCCAGAATGACCAACAATGGCGTCAGGCACGGATCGACTTGGACCGTTTCGCGGGACAAAAGAATCTGAAATTGCGATTCGATTTTAGCACAGCCGCATCGTTCGACTTTGGTAACATCAGCAATACAGGCGAGGAGTTGCGAGCGATCCCTGGCGCGGATGTTCGTGATGCTCAAATCGTCACCGTTCGAAATGGCAACACGTTCCAGACGACAACTCTCGAGTTCGATGCGGGGGTTACGCTAGTCGCTCCCACGGGTGCGAATATCAATCAAGGTGACGCATTTTCTCTCGACAATGGCGTCGACCCGGCAGTTACGTTTGAGTTTAACGCGGACGGATTCTTCTCTAGCAGTCTCTCCGTGCCTGCTGCCGACCTGTTTGGCGATGGCGATGTTTTCCAAGTTGCCGACGGTGTGGCAACACAGCCATTCGCTTTCGAGTTTGATAGCGGGTTCACTTTGACCGTGCCACCCGCGGGCGCTGGCGCAGCTGGAGTCGCCGATGGTGATTCCTTCACGATGACGGACGGCGTATCGAGTAGTGTTGAGTTTGAGTTCGACAGCGATGGCGTCATTGGCAGTTCGACACCCGTCAACATCGCTCCCAATCGCGTGTTAACAGTGGCTAGCGTTGGTGCTGGAGTTGCACAGGTCGATGAAGGAGATACGTTCACCGTCGACGATGGCCTGGGCGGTGTTGTCACATTCGAGTTTGACCGAGACGGTACGTTCACGGGAACTAATACGCGAATCGATATTGCGGATCAACAAATCCTATCCGTGCCGTTTGCGGCGACTGGTTTTGGTGGCGTCTCGGACGGCGACCTGTTCGCGGTCAACGAGGGGCTCGGTGGACCCGATGTTGTCTTCGAGTTTGATAACGACGGGGCATTTATCGACGGCAACGCGGACCTCGTGCCGGACAACGAGTTGATTAATATCTCGGATCACATTTTTATCGACGTCCCGTTTCCTGGGCTAGGACCGGGAGGTGTGATGGACGGTGATAATTTCGCCGTTACCGTTGGCACAACGACGACGACGTTTGAGTTCGACACGGATGGAACGGTGACCGGCAGTCGGATCCCGGTTATTCTCGACATGTCGCTAGTAGCGGTTCAACGGACCAATGTTGCTAACGCGATGGTTGCGGCGATCAACGGCGCAGCAATCGGCGTCAGCGCGCAACGGATCGGTGCTGGGACGGTGCGTCTCCGTAATCCCGATCCTTCCGTCACCGTCGATTTGACGGCGGCCGCTAGTCTGTCGGAGGCGCGAGTTGGATTGACTCAGCGGGAGCTAACCGACCTCATTACGACTGCGATAACCAACGCCGCTTCGCTGAGCGTGACCGCAGTGCGCGAAGGCTCAGGAAGAGTTGTTCTCGTCAACTCGACGGCAGGGCACGTCATCACCGTTGCAAGTCCCGCCACGCTAATTGCGTCGTCGCGGGCGCTCTCACAATCTGTTGTAACTCAACGGACGTTGAATGCGATTCAACTGAGTGGCTTTGCGATCAACGCTGGACCGTTAACAACAGGGCAAATCCGGTTCACGAACGCGAATCCATCCACGATATTTAGTATATCGGGATCGGGCGGAATAAGCAGTTTCACGATTGCACTTAGTCAAGACGAAGTCGCGGATCGTATTGTCAGCGCCGTTAACGGTACTTCGCTCGGGCTTACATCCTCCAACCTTGGTAGCGGTGACGTTCATCTCGGCGGCGATGCACACACGATTGACATCGCGAGTACTCCGACCTTGACCGTCGCTGGTGCGGCTGGCATCACGACGCTCGGAGCGACACGACTCGCCTTCGATCCGTCGGCCAACGCCAATCAGATGGCGATTTCGATTGCAAACGCAATTGCCACCGCGACCGCAACCACGGCCGCGCGATCCGGTAACTTGGTCGGGCTGGGAGCAGGTGCGACGTTCAATCCAGGAACGTCCCCGATCACTCCCGATGGAATTGTGCCTGTTTTATTTGCGGACGACCTAAGTGCGGACGAAGTCGCTCAGAACATCGAGGCGGCGATCCTGGGAGTCGGCTTGGCTGGTACTGGTGGTGGCGTGACATCTCAGTTCATCACCGAACCCAATGACTTGCCGCCGAACACGTTCGACAGCGGGATTTCTGGAACTGGTGCGTTTCGCGGGACGGGGATTATGGGCGATGGATTGACGTTCACCGGTTTTGACCAGGACGTTATCGCGGTGACGTTGAACGCTGGCGACACCATTTCGATTGACGTTGATACTTTTGGCGGGACGCTGGATGCACTCGTCGGTTTCGTAGACCCCGCGTTTACACAATTTCTACTGTTAAGCTTTGATGATCCCGCGCCCGGTGAGACACCTTCGCTCGACCCATATATCGAGACAACGGTGACGACCGGTGGCACCTACTTTGCTTTGGTGCGAGCTGAAAGTGGTAGCGGTGCTTATGATATCGAAATCTCCGTTAACGGAAGTGGGACATTCGCCTCCTCTGGTGGTGTCTTCCGTAGCGAGCATCGCGTGAATCTCCCTGGCATTGCCATTGCGAGGAGTGCCGATTTGGCGGCCTTCTTCATCGAAGGCGACCAAGGTGTGGCTTCCAATAACACGCCGATTCACATCAACTCAGCGATGTCTGATTTCCAGGTTGCTGATGCGATCGCGCGAGCAACCTCCGGGGCGCTGGCTGGCTATGAGACCACGATTTTGGCGAGAGATGGCTCTCAAATCACGGATGGCGATACTTTCACGGTATCGAATGTTCCAGATATTCAACCAAGCTCCGCGTTGCTCTTTGAGACTAATGACACGCTTGGAAACGCCGTGTTCAGCGGATTGACCGGGGGAGCTGGATTCTATTCGGCCTCTGGCCAAATTGGTGACAACTTCCAAGTGACGACGAATCCAGCGTTAGATGTCGATTTGATAAGAGTGACTCTGCTGGCCGGCGATACGATCAACGTGGACATCGATGCTGCCGAACTCGGTTCGACCTTAGATTCCACCTTAGTGTTGTTTGATTCGCTGGGGACGGTGGTCGCGATCAATGCCGATGGAGTCGCTCACGGTGAGTTAGCGACAACCGATTCCTACCTTAGCGCGACGGTCGCGAACGCCGGAACGTATTATGTCGGCGTCAGTGCAGATACAAACAATGCGTACAATCCGTTGCTGCAGGGAAGCGGTGCCACGGCGACGACGACCGGAACCTACAGTCTTGAAATCAGTCTCAATGAACACAACTCAGCCACATTCGAGTTTGATGCGGGCATCGTGCTTACGATACCCGAACCGCTGACGTTGCAAGTACCCAACAGCGGCGGGTTCGGCGGATTCGGCAGCCTTGTGTCCGACGGCGAGACTTTTTCGATTAGCGACGGCACCACTGTTGTCAATTTTGAGCTTGATCGCAATGGGTTCGTCTTCGGCTTGAACACGCCTGTCCCATTCACGTTTTTCTCTACGCAGGATGACATCGCGAAGAGCATTGCGAACGTGCTATCGAACGCGGGCCTTGGATTGAATCCAAGCAACTTGGGCAACGGACAAGTATTACTTGGCGCGCAAGCGAACCACACGCTGAATCTCTCCGGAAGCTTCAATCTGTCACAGACCGGACAGTCATCATCGCTTGCAGACGGCGAGGCATTCTTGATCAACGATGGAGTTGGTGGTGGGAATGTCGTATTCGAATTTGACACTGACCTAATGACTGCGCTCGGTTCAATTCCAGTGTCGATCGTAGATACCGGAATCACTATTCCGGCGGCTGGTGGTGCGACGCTGGCGGGTGGTGTCGCCGATGGCGAGATTTTTTCAATTGACGATGGACAAGGAGGGTTACCGGTCTCCTTCGAGTTTGATAGCGACGGTCTTCTTACGACCCTGACAAACACACCGATCCCCTTTTTCGATGACAGCATTCGGCCGCCGGCGGCAACGGTGTTGAGTGCCGGCATTAACAACACGGTGTTAACTATTCCAGTGGTCGACAGTTCCCAATTTGCCTCGCACACGCTGCCCTTTGATATCCTCGTTGACACCGAACAGATGCGTGTCACTGCCATCAACGCGAATGATCTGACCGTGATACGGCCTGTTAACTTTACGGCGGCAGCAGCCCACGGTATTAACGCCGTCGTGCGGGCAGTGTCTATTATCCCGCCATCAACGCAAGATCAGCTAGTTGATGCGATCGTCGCTGTACTGGACAACGCAGGGCTCGGCCTCAGCCCGATCAATTCCGGTTTGGGTGCCGTCCGACTTAACACGAATGGCCACGTCGCATCGGTGATTTCCGCCCCGTCCCTTGGCTTGACCGCTTTGCCGCAGACCAGGGACCAAATTACGGCTGGTGTTCTGTCTGCAATTAGTGGTGCGGGGACCGGCGTTGTCGCGACAAGTCTCGGCGGTGGACAAATTCAGCTTGCGGGAACCACGCAGTTTGTTGACTCGTCTGGTACAGCCGCGTTGACCCAAACTGGAACGATCGGAGCGTCGACCGCAGATGCGATCGTTATACCTTACACACCGACGCTCGTCTTTACGGCGAACGATGCAGCGCAGGCGATTTCCTCGGCGATACGTTCTGCCTCGTTGGACATAGCAACTGTCGTCTCTGGTCGTCGTATCGAGCTCAGTGGTCAAGACATTGCGGTGAACTTGGCCGGAACTTTCGCGCTCTCCAGCGAGTCACCCAATAACGCGATTACGACCGAGCGAGAATTAGTGCGACTGATTGGCGGACAACTGATCAGTCAAGACCTGGGGCCGTTTGGAGTTCAGCTTCTGGGGTTTGAGGATGTCCTCGCGGGCGACGAATTTGGGGCGTACTCGCTCTCACGCGTTAATTCGGCGGCCTACCCAGCTGCGCTGCGGGCGCTCGACAATGCTCACGAAGGCGTCTATATCGATGACGTAATCATCGGATTTGCCGAACGTGGTGAGATGGTACTCAATTCAGGCGACAACACGATCATTGATGAGAATTTTGAACTGATCAACGACGAGTTGGAGGGCTTTCACGACCTGACGTTGGTTGGCGACTATCAACTCGAAATACGAGCAGGCGATGACTTCGGTGAATTTGCGAGTGGCACCTTCGCGGGTACATCGGGAGTTGCCGTCCTTACGGGCCTCAACACGAATTCACGCGCCGCATCTCAGTACACACTGATCGCGAACCCCGGAGCCGTGATTGCTGACGGCGACACTTTCGAGATTACTGACGGGATCCATAGTCGAACGTTCGAGTTTGACGATCTTTCGGGAGTCGTCGGCTTGGGCGTCGTGCCGGGTCATGTTCGGATCGGTTATTTACCCGCTGATGACGCCAATGGAATCGCTGAGCGGATGCGAGATGCGATTAACGCCGAGCATCTTGCCGGTGGGTTTGCGATCTCGGCATCGCTTTCGGATGGTACTGATAGCGGGCCGGACAGCACGGGCTCGATGGTGGATCTGGTTGGCGATGTCGTCTTTTTCGGATCGCAAGGTATCAACGCACAGGTTAACGCGGGGTATGCGATTGATAACGACGAGCTGTTCCGGTTCGAGAACACTTCACAAAGCGGCGAGAAGATCGATTCAATCACGCTGTCGCTGCCTGGCGGACTAAGTTTCAATACCGTGCTTCGGTCTGGTACAGCTGGGTTCAACGTGCATCGCAGTTCGAACCAAGTCGGTGCCGAGTTCACGTCGCTCAATCCCGATGAGATCACGATTGACTTCTCGCGTTTCGGGGCTGGGCAAAAATTCGTCTTCGGTCTTGATATCTTCGATGGAAGTTTCTTCAACCGCTTTGGTGCCGCACTGGGCCGCAACTTGGTCGGCGCAACGGCGACAATACGCTTCGATAGTGGCCGAGAAGTCATTGACACATTCACCCGGTTGCCGTCTGACGGCGGCGTCGCCACCGTGCTGGGTGGAGATCATCAAATCACCGCCGTCGCGTTCTCCGGTCAAAGCGATCAGAACACGCACCGCGACCAAGGTCAAATTATTGTCCACTCAAATCAAATCTCTGATTCGCAGGAATTCGCGATCATTTCCGATGCCGGCGCTCGCACACGAAACGACCTTGCGACGCTTGCCGGCAATACGGCACATCCTGGTCCGCCAATCAACTTTGACAGTACGAACAATCAGAATCTTGCTCCGGGGCCGGTGATCGCGAACAATGTTATTTCCGGTGGTGGCCAGGGCGGCATTCTGTTTAGCGGCGATACGAATAATGGACAACAAGGAGCCGTACCTTTCGGGCGGATAGTCAATAACACGATCTACGGCGACATTGCGGCGTTCGCCGGCATTCAAGTTGAACAGTCGGCGAGCCCCACGTTGCTCAATAACATAGTCGCGGGATCATTCATCGGCGTCTCGGTGGATAATACCTCACTCTCGACCGTGATAGGGGCCACCTTATTCAAAGACAACGCCTTCAATGGAGTTATTGGCGGAACTGTTTTTGATTCGGCCACCGGAGTCGGTTCCGCTCCAATCGTACTGACTTCCACAGATCCGTTATTCGTCAACGCGGCCAGTGACAATTTCTACCCACAGGCTAATTCCCAGGCGATTGACAGTTCGCTTGACTCGTTGCAAGACCGTGACGATTTTGCCAATCGCATAAAAGCACCCCTTGGGATTGGACCGTCGCCAATTCTCGCACCCGATCGAGACGCGTTTGGTCAACTCCGCGTTGACGACCCGCTCGTTAGCACACCAGCCGCTCAGGGTTCTAACGTATTCAAAGACCGTGGTGCGCTGGATCGGGCGGATGTCACAGGACCGACTGCGATTCTGGTTAATCCGCGTGATAACGATGCGGAAGGTAACGATCTGGATCGCAGCACGACATTCGTCCGCTTGGATCGTGAGGGACTGTCTAATTTCGAAATCCTAATCGAGGATGGAGACGGGACCGGACCGGACCCTCGTAGTACCACAAGTCAGGCCTTTGTTCTCACCGAGAACGGGCGGACGTTGGTGGACGACGTTGACTACATCTTTGGATTCAACGCGACGAGCAACACCGTTCGATTCACGCCGGTGTCGGGAATCTGGCGCTCTGGCAGTGTTTACGAGATCAGCGTAAACAACCGTGATCGGATCGTTGTCAATGTGCCTAGTGCTGATACCGTCCGAGATGGTGATCGGTTTGTAGTAACCGACGCCACAGGCGTGTCTCAGCGATTCGAGTTCGAAAGTGGGTTTACGCTTGCCGTGCCAGAAACGCTTGCGATTCAGGTACCAGCAGCCGGTGCCGCTGCGATTTCAGATGGCGACACGTTCCGCGTGTCAGATGGCGTCACGACAAGCATCTTCGACTTCGACTTTGACGGAAACTCCCTGAATCTGGGCATCAGCCTTGATCCTGCAGACACAGCCAGTGATGTTGCCGACAAGATCGTCGATGCTTTGATCGCGCAAGCTGCCCTGGGATTCTCGCCGAGGGCACTTTCAGGCGGCATCGTTCACCTTGGCAGTCGACCGAACCACACTCTAGACGTGAGCGGAAGTTCACTTACGCAAAGTGGACTGCCTGCTGGCGTCCAGGATGGCGAGCTGTTGCGAGTTGGAGATGGCACAAACGAACTCGTCCTCGAATTCGATAGTAACGGTACCGCCGACCCCGCGAATACCGTGATAAGTGTCGATCCTGCCCGTACACATACCGAAGTGGCATCGGATATTGCACAAGCAATTCGAGATGCGGGGTTAGGGCTGGACGCGACGTTGCATCTGGGCGATGGGAGTGTCAATCTCGGTGGTGATATCAATCACACCGTCGATATTAGCCTCTCGACGATCCTTTTGTCGGGCCAACCAGGGGTCGCGCCGGCTATCACGGTCTTCGTTCCTGACGGTGGTTTGGCAGTTACTGATGGTGGCACGTTCACGATTGATGACGGGACGACGACGGTAACTTTTGAGTTTGACAAAGACGGCTCGACCGTACAGGGCAACGTATCGATTGCCGTTCTGGATGCTTGGACGCAGGATGAAGTTGCTGATGCTGTCGTCACGGTACTAAGTAACTCCGGGCTCGGTTTGAATCCTGTGAACATCGGCACCGGTGCGGTGACTCTTGGCGAATCTGCCCGACATTCGGTTGACGTGGGAAGCAGTGGTTTGACATCGATTGGTGTTCCTGGTGGTGCCGTTGCCGTGTTTTTCCGGCCGTCTTCGCTTGTATTCACTCAAGCTCAAATGCAGGGTGCACTGCTCAACGCCGTGCGTACGAGTACTCTTGCCAGTATCGCGGCATCACCACGCGACCGGCAAACGATCTTTCTGGATGGAGCTACCAGCGTCATCGGGCTTTCGAATTTCAATCTCGAGGGCGTCAAGGACGTTGCCGGCAACGCATTGCAACCGAATCGTCCGCCCGCTGACACTCGCTTTACCATTTTGACACCTGGCGTGGTTCTAGATTACGGCGACGCGCCCGATGGAGTAGCAGGGGCGGTCGCTTCATACGACACGTTGATCGCAAATAACGGCGCCAGACATGCCGTCGTGAGCAGCGACGGCTTGCGTCTTGGGGCATTTGTTGATGTCGAGCCGGACGGGCAGCCGACGATCAGTGCGGATGGGGACGATCTCGACAGCTCTGGGAATGACGACGACGGCGTTATCTTCGGCGGGATCTTGACGCCAAACTTTGCACCACTTCTCGAGGTGACGGCATCTGACTTTGGTTTTGTGGATGCTTGGGTCGATTTCAATCAGGACGGCGACTGGAACGACTTTGGCGAAAAGATATTGGATAGTGTACCGGTTGTTGACGGCACGAATCTTCTCAGCCCGTCGCTCGTCCCAGCGAATGCTGGATTAGGAGATACGTTTGCCAGGTTCCGGATCTCGCGCGTTGGGTCTACGTTCCCGACCGGATTGGTCGTCGACGGCGAGGTCGAAGACTACGCAGTTCGTGTTCTCCCGAACGACCCACCGTTTGTCGCGCCGCCGTTTAACACGAGTGGAGTGCCAACGCAAACTGGTATCGAAGATGGTGCAGATATAACGATCGATCTAGAGAACGTAGGCGGTCTTCCCATCTTCGCCGATAATGATATCGGCGTGACCGGCGATATGCTGATCTACACTGCGGCGTTGGATGTCGCAGCGTCCGCCAACCCAGCGGTCGTCACCGTTAGCTTGGTGGGCTCGACTATCACTTTGGATCCTCAGCCGGAGCAGAATGGTGAAGCCACTATTGTGGTGACTGCGACCGACCAAGCAGGCCGTACGGCGGAGACATCGTTTACGGTATTCATTGCCGCGGTGAACGATTCGCCAGTGCTGACGCTTCCTGTTGGCGTCCAAGCCGCATTCGAAGATATCAGCAAAGTGATTCCCGGAATCACGGTAGCTGATATCGATTTGGCTCCGACCGATTTGGTTGAGCTGACGCTGACCGCTATGAATCCCGCGTCATTTCTGACCGTCAGTACGAGCGCGATTGGCGGCGTGACATTATCGAATCTCGGGGCGAATCAGAATGGTACCAGTGCGGTAACGATCAGTGCGACACTTGCGCAAATAAACGCGACCTTCTCGTCGGGGAACGGATTGGTGTATCTCGGCGCTCAAGACTTCTTTGGGGATGACGAGATTCACGTCGAACTTTCCGACTTGGGTCAGCATGCCGACCCACCAAATTCGCAAGCCCCAATTATTGTGAGCGGGGACATTTCGGTTGCGGTGGCTGCCGTTAACGATGCTCCGATAACTGCGATTTTGGGCGATCAAGAAGTGCCCGAAGACACAAACCTTGTGCTCAATGGACTCGTGATCACCGATCCCGATGCCGGTAACGCAAACCTGGAAGTATTGATTGACGTGGTCGAGGGAATTGTCCAATTGAACAGCGGAAACGCGGTCGTTCCTGGTGATCTCGTAATCGCTGGCGCAGATAACTCGTCTTCGGTTAACATAAAGGGAACTTTGAACGAGTTGAACGCCGTCCTTAACGGGATGAAGTTTCGCGGAAATCAAGACTTCAATGGACTTGCGAGTCTGACGGTCACGGTGGACGACCTCGGTAATTCGCCAGCGCCCCCTCGACAGACGACACAGTTCATCGATATTCAAGTACTGGCCGTGAACGACGCTCCCTCGTTCACGATCTCGCAGCCGGTTCTTCCTGTGATCAACGAAGATGGAGGCTTGCAAAGCGTTCCGTTGGTTTCGCTCTTGGATGTCACGCGTGGTCCTGTCACCGCTGTCGACGAAGTGGGGCAAGCTGTGAGCTTCCAACTCACTCGCGTTGTCGGCGCTGGCGACCTTGCGTTTAGCCTTGAGCCAGTCGTTAACCCGACTACCGGCGATCTTAGCTATGCGGCTGCCCCCAACGCGAACGGACAAGCGGTCTTCGAAGTCACCTTGATGGACAACGGAGGCGTCAGCACGTTAAACCAGAACGGTCAGGTCGTCGCGACAGGCGAGGATACCTCGGCGCCAGTGAGCATCACTATCACGGTGAACGCAGTTAACGACGCGCCTCGCTTTACAAGAGGTGCGAATGAGCAAATCAATGAAGACGAACTCGATTTGAATGATGTAGGCAATCTCAACGATGATACGCGGCTGCAAACGGTCGAAGCATGGGCGACTGATCTTACTCGTGGGCCGTTGAACGCGATCGACGAGATTAACCAGACGTTGCAATTCAATGTTACTCCGATTCAGTCGACGTTTCAGATCGGAAATCTGACGTTTGCTTCGCCGCCCGCGATCGATGCCGCAACCGGCGACCTCACTTACGAAACGACTCCAGATACGAACGGTGTGCGAGTCTTTAGAGTGACGTTGCAAGACGGTGGAAGTGGTGTATTCCCGAACGCTAATGTATCGCAAACGGAAACACTGACCATCAGTGTTGCGCCAGTAAATGACCCGCCAAGCTTCACGACCGCCGGGACTAGTCAGACGATTGACGAAGATGCCGCGCCGCAGAATGTTTCTGCATTCGTAACCGATATCTCGCGTGGTCCTGCGATGCCTTCTGACGAAGATGGGCAGGTACTCACGTTTGTTGTGGAAACTGCCTTTGCCGGAACGACGACGGACGCTCGAGCGGCGTTCTCGCAGTTTCCAAGTGTTAGCGCATTGACGGGTGATCTAAACTATCAGGTCGCTCCAAACGTAAATGGTTCCTTTGTTGTTACGTTGCAACTTGATGACAGCGGAACCGGGGACGCGTTCCCGCCGAATGATGACACGTCACCTACGCAGTCGTTCACGATTACAGTCGATCCGATCAACGATGCTCCTCAGTTCCAATTAATGGATCAGAATACGTCCACGCTCGGAGTCGTCGACGTCTTGATAGACGAAGATGCTTCGCTGGTATCCATTCCGGGATTTGCGACAGGTGTTTCTAAAGGCCCAAGCGACGAGAGTAATCAAGTCTTGGCGTTCGATGTAACGGTACAGTCGACAACGCGGAGCCTCGCGTTTACCGTACCGCCTGCGGTAAACCTGAACGGTGCGGAAGGTCAATTGACATTCCAAACGGCTCCGAATACCAACGGCTCCGCGACGATCGTGGTGAGCTTGCGAGACGACGGGGACGGGACGGCACCGAATTCGAATACTTCGATACCACAGACCTTTACCGTCAACGTCAATTCAGTAAACGATCCTCCGTTTGTTGTCACAGGCAACGAGATCGCCGACTTGGACGTGAACGAAGATGCGCCGAGTACCGACATCGAATTGTTCCCCAATGTCTTCAATGACTTTGATATCAATGCCTTCGACAACGATAGCCTCACGTTAACCGTTGTTAACGAAGCGACGCTCGCGACTCAAGGTATCATTAACGCAAGCATCGTACAGACAGCTCAATCCGCCATTTTGACGATCGACTATCTGCCGAATCAAAACAGTGACGTGAACGGGATCGAAGTCATCGTCCAGGCTGAAGACAGCTCGGGAGTTCCTGGTGCTCCCGGTATTCCTGGCATTCCAGGCGCCATCGTCCAAGATACCTTCACGGTGACGGTGAATCCCGTGAATGATGCCCCGGTGATCGTCAGCACACAGCCACTGTCGGCACCTGAAGATGTCCTGGCGAATCTGGGTGGATTGTCCATTTCCGACGTGGATGTCGCCGAAACTTCAAACGGTGGAATCGAAGTTACCTTCCAAGCAACGAACGGATCGCTGACGATCAATCCATTGATCGGATTAGGGATTACCGATAACGGTACCAAGACCGTCATTGTGACGGGAACGCCGGCCTCGTTTAAGACGATGCTTGACGACCCGAACGGACTCCAATATCAAAGCGACTCGAATTACTACGGGCCTGATTCGTTGGTCATCACGGTTGATGACCAAGGCAATACCGGTCAGTCGGCGAGTACCAGCCTTACAGCAACGCTCACGGTACCGCTGACAGTGACAGCGGTTAACGATGCACCGACGGCGATAGGAGACGCCGTCGCGACTCCGGAAGACGTGCCGATCGTGATTAACGGTGCCACGCTTCGGGCGAACGACGAGCGAGGGCCGAGCAATGAGAATCAGCAGGCGCTTGTCGTATCGAGTGTTAGCGCGACGAGCACGAACGGTGGCATGGTAGAACTTGACACGATAAACAAAACCGTAACATACACACCACCAGCGGATTTTATTGGCACTGACACGTTCACGTATCAAGTGACCGACGATGGTCTCACCGACGGTGCATCCGACTCGATGACGGCGACTGGTACTGCGACCGTAACGGTCAGTGCCGTTAATGATTCACCAGTCCCGGGACCCGATGCTCAAGCGATCGACGAAGATCTTCAACTCGTGTTCGATGCGGTCTCGTTAGTTGGAAACGACCTTCCCGGCCCGGTTACCGCCACCGACGAAGTTGGTCAGATTTTGAACGTCGTCGCAGTTAGTGCGACGTCGGCGAACGGCGCTGAAGTCTCGCTAACATCGGGTGCGATTTCCTATCAACCGCCCGTCGATTTCTTTGGAACTGATACGTTTACCTACACGGTCCGAGACAACGGATCACCCGCCGCCAGCGCGACGGGGACGGTTACCGTGACCGTTCGTGAAGTAAACGACGCGCCGGTCCCAGTCGCAGATACGCGTGTTACTCCGGAGGATACGCGTCACGTCTTCAATGCCGCGGTCCTCGCGCAAAACGATGCTGCCGGTCCAAGTAACGAGAGTACGCAACTGCTGAGCGTGACGGGCGTAAGTGCCGCAAGCGCGAATCAAGGAACTGTGTCGCTAGTTTCTGGAGTGATTACGTACACACCGCCTGCTGATTTTAACGGGGAGGATGTCTTTACATACACCGTTTCCGATAGTGGCTCGCCGTCGCGGACGGCGACCGGCGTCGTGACGATGAATGTGACTGCGGTAAATGATGCACCTTCGGCCGGTCCAGATTCGCGAAATACGTCGGAAGATATCGCGTTGACGATTTCGGCGGCAGCGTTGCTCAATAACGATGTCCGCGGCCCAGCGAACGAAAGCGGTCAAACGCTGACGGTTGAGAGCGTATCTGCGACGAGCGCTCAAGGTGGCTTTGTTACGTTCAACTCAAGCACCAAACAGCTCGTCTATACACCGAAGGCTGACTTCAATGGTAACGATACTTTCACCTATACGCTTTCGGACAATGGCCTAACCAACGGTGCGCTCGACGAGAAGAACGCAACCACAACGGTTACAGTGACCGTATCGCCGGTGAATGATCCGCCGGTCGTTGTTCCAGATAATCTGGCAACCAGTGAAGACCGTACACTTGCGATTGATACGAGCATACTATTGTTGAACGATCTGCCCGGGCCATCACAGGCTGGAATCGATAACGAGTTGAATCAATCAGTTAACGTCACCAGTACCAGCCAGACGAGTACCCGTGGCGGCACGATCACCTTAGTTGGTACGACCGTCACCTATTCTCCACCCTTGGATTTTTCCGGTCTTGATACGTTTACATACACGATCCGGGACAATGGCACGACGAGTGGCTTGCCCGACGCCATGTCCGCAACGGGTGTGATTTCGATCAGCATCTCCGCCGTGAACGATCCACCCATCATGAGTTCTTCTACAACTGGTACTCAAGAAGATCAAGTCACCTCGATCGCTCCTTCGATATTGACACAAAACGATAATGGAGGTCCGGGGACTGAGAGTGCCCAACTGTTAACGGTCATTGGCGTAGTAAGCACCAGTGCCCAAGGTGGCGGACTGTCTTTGGACACTAACGGTGTCGTGACTTACACACCACCAGCGAATTTCAACGGCCTCGATACATTCACCTACACGGTTCGCGACAACGGGTTGACGAACGGCGCTTCGGATCCACAGACAGCCATCGGTACGCATTCGGTCACCATTACTCCCTCAAATGATCCACCCAATGCCGTAAACGACGCGTTCGCGACCAACGAAGACGCCGTGCTTCTCGTTCCAGGTCTGGGTGTGCTGGCAAACGACTTTGACATCGATTTGCCCGCAGATACGAAGACGGTCAGCACTCCAACCGTCACACAGAGCGTTATGGGGGCTCTTGTTACGCTCGACCCGGATGGAACGTTTACGTACGACCCCACGTCGGCCGCAATTATCCAGGCGCTTCGACCCGGAGAGTCGCTGAACGACAGCTTCCTCTATCGGGCGTTCGACGGCACAATCGTGTCCAATCAAGCGACCGTAAATATCAACGTTACCGGAGTCAACGATGCGCCAGTAGCAATGGATGATACGTTTAGTATCTCCGAAGACTCCCAGCTTATCGTTGCCCAAGTGAATAGCATTTTGGCAAACGATACGGACGCAGAACCCGGTGCCCCTCAGTCCTTGACGGTCGTTCGAATTAGCGGCCCGACGAACGGCACGTTGAATTTGGATTCTGACGGCACATTTACATACACGCCCGCACCGAACTTCAATGGCGCTGATTCGTTCGTATACCGGGCAAATGATGGCGCGACGAACTCGAATGCTGCGACCGTTGCCATCAACGTGGTGGCGACGAATGATCCACCGAACGCCGGACCCGATGCTTATTCGACAGTGAGTTCGACGCAGCTCAGCGTGAATGCTGCAAACGGAGTCTTGAGTAACGATAGCGATGGCGAGCAAACGACGCCACTGACGGCTCAACTTGCGACCGCAGCGTCAAGCGGCACGATCTTTCTGGATTCAGATGGTTCGTTCACTTACACTCCGAACGTCGGATTTGCGGGAAATGATCGGTTCACTTACCGAGCGATCGACGACGGCGGTTTGCTGTCTGCACCGGCATCCGTAAACATCACAGTGTCAAGCGGGACAGCGTTCCAGAATCCCACCAACCCTCGCGACGTGAATAATGATGGAGTAGTCTCGCCGATTGATGCATTGTTGTTGATTAATTACCTCAACGCGAATGGTTCACACCTGTTGACATCGGAATTGACTGGGATTCCATTCCCGGATACCAATGGTGACGATAACATCTCACCCGCCGACGTTCTCGTCGTGATCAATCAGTTGAACTCGCCAGGAAACGGAGAGGGCGAGGCACTTATTCAAGTCACGCACAGTGATGCGAATGAGCAGCTCTTGGTTCCCGACGCTGCCATTCAACCGGCGGAGCGGACGACGCTTGCCTCCGTCGAGCCCCTGACCGACCTGCGGCTCGCCGATGAGAACGAAGACTCTTCAGGCGAAGACTTCTTTGCTGATTTGGGGCGTCATGACTTTGCTCGTCAGCATCAAGCGATGACTCCGTCAGCTCGTGCCTCCCTTGCAGCAAAAGCGAAAGACCTCGAGAACGCTCTCAATAGTCTCGTCGGTGTGAACGACCTGAAAGACGACCTCATCGACTGAAAGGCCGATCTGGTTCCTGGATAGTGATTTCATCGTGCTTGAAATGCTGGGGCGGTAGACTTGCCTCGCTATTCGCAATCAAACAGGCGTTGCCCTCTTCTACGGGGTTTTCTACGCTGGAGCATGAGCTGTCCAAGCAGAAAGAAGGATGGCGACCAGGCGGCTGGCGGTGAAAGTGTGACAATGGAGTCTGCGTTATTGTCAGCGAAGGGATCATATGTCATCTGAAGTCGTTGTTTGTCCGCAGTGCGCGACCAATCTTCAGAACAGCGCCGACATTGCTGGGCAGATCGTTGCTTGCCCGCAGTGCCAAACGCAGCTGCAACTGCCACCGTTAACGAAACCTGCCGATGGGTCGCAACTGCCACTTCCACCAGCTTTGCCGCCCGCCATCGAACTTCCGCCCTTGGTCCAGCCTGAGGCTCCGTCGGGCTCAAATTCCGCCACTCTCGGATCGTCCTTTGAATCAAGGCAGCGGGCGGCGAGTGCTGCTGACCGCTTGCGGCGACGTTCTAACCCGTTGCTGATTGTATTTGTTGTCGCTGTGGTATTGGTCCTTATCGTCGTGGGTACGATTGGTGTGCGGTGGGACCAAGCACAGAAGGAAAAGAAACAGTTCACACAACAGATGGTGGGAAATTGGGATCTTGTGCCGGGGCAGGCCGAACTGGAACGCTGGGACTTTGCGTTCCATGACGATGGTAATCTTCAGATGGCACTTGGAAATGCGCTGAGCGAAGGACACTGGAAAGTAACTTCGGTGCGTCAACAAACGGGGCACGTCTTGATCGCCTGGCCCGACGACGCTCCAGAGACAATGCGAGTCACGTTTGAAAGTGGCACGATGCGAGTCGATCTTGATAGCGTTGGCAACTTCGTATTTCGCGCTGCAGTCCCTTAAAGCGTGATGGCTCGGCGTGTGCCAAGAAATGAAATAAAGAAAGCAGCCAGCGTGGAGCGCTGACTGCTCGCAGCGAATACGGTCGCCGAGGTGCGTCTATTTCTTCGGCACGCCCAATTCGGTCAGCTTCTTAGAGACGTCAGAACCGTGCGTCTTTGCACTTACCTTTTTGTCGATGAAGGTTAATTTCCCGTCGGTGCCCACGTAGAACGTCCATCGTTCGGGGACCTGTCGCGAGCCATGAACAACGCCATACGCTTCGGCGACTTGTTTTCCTGGATCACTAAGAATTGGATAGTCCAGTTTCAGAGATTCGGCATATCGTTTGTTGGTAGCTGAATCGTCACAGCTTGCCGTGAAATAGGCGACCTGGAATTCATCCAATCCCGATCCGGAAGAAGCCGCCACTTCGAACTTTTTATTGCCGAGCAGCGTCACGCTGAATGAATTGTCAATTTCGCTGGCACGCAGCGAGTTGCATTGGGCCGTTCAGCCACCGGTGAACGCTTTGGGGAACCAAGCGAGTACGACAGCCGTTCCCTTTAGGTCGGAAAGCTTGTAGGTCTTACCGTCACTTCCTTGAAGTTCAAAGTCTGGGGCCGGATCGCCGACTTTTAGTTCTGCTTGTGCCGAGTTGGCGAACGTACCGCTCGCCACCGCAAGGCCAGCGACCAAGCTCAAGAAGTTCTTCATGGTCAGCTCCTTCAGTATGAGAGTCAAAGTTGAAAACGACGCGTCTACAAGCTACCACACCGCCTTGCCCGAATCCAATTGAAACCCAATCTGCTTACCCCTTACTCAATTCGGCCATGACCTCGTCCGGAATATCGAAGTTTGCAGAAACGCTTTGAACGTCATCGTGGTCGTCAAGCACATCAAGCAGTTTCAAAACTTTGCGAGCGCCTGCCAAATCTAACTCGATTGTGTTGGTTGGAATGCGAGTGATATCCTTCGACTCAGGAGCTAATTCCGCGGCATCGAAGGCATCGGAAACGTCTGAAAACACATCGGGCTCGCACAGTACCTCTAGTTTGTCACCGTCGCGTTTAATATCCTCCGCGCCAGCTTCGAGTGCGATCTCCATGAGTTGCTCTTCGTTTGCCGATTCGGTGGAGAAGATGAACAAACCCTTTCGTTCGAATAGGTAGGCGACGCAGTTGGTCGCTCCGAGCTTCCCGCCGTTCACTTCGAAGGCTTTGCGAATCTCGGGGGCTGTTCGGTTGCGGTTATCGGTCAGGATGTCGCACAAGACGGCAACACCGCCGGGGCCGTAACCCTCGTAGAGAACTTCATCGACGTTCCCGCCATCGAGTTCCCCCGTCCCCTTTTTTATGGCTCGCGAAATCGTATCGTTTGGCATATTTGCAGACTTGGCATCCGCCACGGCCAGGCGAAGCCGGGGATTGGTGTCCGCGTCGCCGCCCCCGAGTTTTGCGGCGACAATGATTGCCTTGGAGCACCTGCTCCACACTTTGCCGCGCTTGTTGTCGATTACGGCCTTTTTGTGCTTGATTCCAGCCCAGTGTGAATGTCCAGCCATTCTTCCTTCTCTACCTACAGATCACTTGTGAAGATCGTGGTGATAACTGAAAACGCCATCGCGACGGATGTGATTACGGGCGGGTACGCTTCCTTGCCTGCCGAGGCCAACTGCGAAAGCGCGACGTGGGAGCGGACCGCGGCGAACGGCCAATTCTACCGAGGTTTCTTTTTTGCCAGCCGTTTGGTCGTTGACTTCTTCGCGGCTTTTTTCACCGTTGCCTTTTTCGTTTTCTTTGGCGCACGGGGCTTCGATGCTGGCTTAGCCTTGGCGGACTTTTTGGGAGCGGCTTTCTTTGCCGGCTTCTTCGGTGCCCGTTTGGGAAGTCGCTCTTTAGCCGACGGATCGATATCAAGGATGACGGCTCGATTCTTCGGAGAGAACGGTGAGGCGACGAAGTCAACTGAGAGTTGATGCAAGAGTGACCCAAACTCAACGGCCTTGCTCTTGGGAATCGTTCGCTCTAGTCCCGGGATACGGCGCTTCGCGGCTTCGGCCTCGGTGATGACGTCCAGGATGAGGAACAGTTTGAAGACCCCGGCATTCACTGGGATCGAATGGCCGGAAAGCGCGTTTTGAGTGACGTACGAAATGCCAAAAGGGGTGATTCCATTGATACTTTCGAATTCCTTAACCGCCTTTCCAAGGTTTCCCTTGCGAAGGATGTCGATATCAAAGGAGTAGTACTTCTCGAAGACGCCTTGTAAGGCCCGCTTGAGCCGACTCGCCGCTTTCGTTGGCGCGGGCAGCGGTGCCATCACCTCGGACAGTTCCGCGATGGTCGTGACACGGACTTCGTTCCAGTCGTAGTAACTCTCTTGGAGCTTGGCAAAAACATCGTCTGTCACATCGTGTTTTGCGTCCTCCAAGCAGCATGCATAGAGCAAATGTTCCAGCACCGATCGGTCGCTTGGCGGCACGGAAGGCTTGTACTGCTTTTTCAGAATCTTAGCTGTTTTAGTCAGGATGTTGGCGCGGTTCGAAGCACTCATGGTGTGTTATGTCGCTTGGGTAGAACTAAGTAACAGAATTTGTCGACGATTCGGTCGAATCGTCGTCATCGAATGCATTTTCCGGTTCGTTCGTTTGGTTGTCTGGAAAAATGGTATCGGTATTAGACTTCGCCGCGTTCGAGTCGTCACGATCGGGAAGGACGTCGTTCAATATCCTAGCTACGGCGAGCGAATGCTTAACACCTTGGTCGAGTACGAATTTCAGCTTGGGAGTATAGCGCGTGTCAATGCGATCTCCGACTTTGTTCTGAAGGAATCCACTGGCGCTTTCAAGCCCGCGCAGGCAGAGGTTCTGCTTGGTCTCGTCTCCCATTATTGATACATGCACGCGCGCGAGACGCATGTCCCCGGCAACTTCGACATAAGTCACGGTAACGTCGCTGATCCTGGGATCCGTTAAGTCGACAAGGATCGCCATGCTGACGACTTCGCGAATGGCTTCAGCGGCTTTGAGGAGTCGGCGGGAGTTCATAGGGATTTCGTTAGGCGTATGGAGGAAAGCCGATCCGGTTGGGCGGGAGATAGAAAACGACACGGCAAGACAAATTAGGATTGTGCTGCGGCGATGCTACAAGGTCCGTGCGAACTCCTCAATCTTATAGGCTTCAAGGACATCGTCCTGTTTGATGTCATTGAAGCCGGAGAGCCTCATGCCGCATTCCATCCCGCGAGGAACTTCTTTGACATCGTCTTTGATGCGTCGCAGTGAGTCGAGCGGATAGTCGCCGATCGTACGACCATCGCGATTGAGCCGAATACGACACCCACGTTCGATGGCTCCTTGGATGACGTAGCAACCGGCGATCGTCCCCGCCTTGCTCACGGCAAATACTTGCTTCACAAGAGCCCGACCCAGTTCGATGACGCGTTCTTCCGGCTTCAACTTCCCTTCCAGCATCGCCCTTAGATCTTCGGTCATCTTGTAGATGATATCGTAGCGGCGAATCTCGATCCGTCGGTCGTCTGCCAACAGTCGGGCGGCTTCGTCGGGGATGACATTAAAGCCGAGGATGACGGCGTTCGAAGCGTCGGCGAGATGAACGTCTCCAGTTGTAATGCCGCCAACCGATTGTTGGAGGATCTTGATTTGAACTTCCGGGTGTTCGAGCTTCTCGAGCTCTTTGTTGATCGCTTCGATCGAGCCTTGGACGTCGGCGCGAATAATTACATTCAATACGGCTGCTTGTTCCATTTGACCCAGCCGTCCGTCCGCGAGTAGCTCTTGGAATCGCTCGAAGGAAATCTTTGTCGTGCCCTGCCCACTCAAACCTTGCTCGTGGCTGCTGGTTGCACGAGTTTCGGCGATTTCCCGTGCCTGCGAGACGTCATCAAGTACGTGGAACATATCGCCCGCACCCGGAGCGACGTCGAGGCCTGTAATGTTGACAGGTGTTGAAGGGCCTGCTTTTTCGACAGGCAGAGTTGGATCAAGTGCGTCGTACATCGCTTTCACACGACCGTGGGACGGCCCGCAGACAACGATGTCGCCCACTCGCAACGTACCCTTTCGGACGATCACCTTGGCAACGACGCCACGTCCCTGTTCTTGTTGGGCTTCGAGGCAGACACCGAGAGCATCCCGTTCAGGGTCTGCGGCGTATTCGTTGAGTTCCGCGATTGCTAACAACGTTTCCAGTAATTCGTCGATTCCCGTACCCGCAATCGCGCTAGTTTGAACGACTTCCACGTCGCCCCCCCATTCACTAGGCAGTAGGTCTCGGGTCGACAGCTCTTGCATCACACGGTTTGCGTCTGCACCGGGGAGATCCATTTTGTTCAATGCGACAACGATTGGAACGCCGGCAGCTTTGGCATGGCTAATCGCTTCTTCTGTTTGCGGCATGACACCATCGTCTGCGGCAACGACCAAGACAGCGATGTCCGTTACGTTAGCACCGCGGGCTCGCATTTCCGTGAATGCTTCATGACCTGGCGTATCGACGAACGCCACGGGGCGACCGTTGTTGTCGACTTTGTAGGCTCGAATGTGTTGGGTGATACCACCAGCTTCCCCCGAGACGACATCGATACCCAACACTCGATCCAGCAGAGATGTCTTGCCGTGATCGACGTGTCCGAGGAATGTGACAATTGGCGGTCGCGGCTGGAGACGATCGGGGTCGTCCTCTTGGTCGCGAAGTTTCGTGATCAGTGATTCTTCGAGTGTCTCCTTGGCTTTGATCTCAACTTCGATGCCAAGTTCTTCGATCAGCAAGTCGACATACTCGTCCTCGATCTGAGCATTGATGTTGAGGCTCTGGACGCCGAACTGTCGCATCAATGTTCCAAGGACCTGAGCCGCAGAAATGCCTGCCGCTTCTGAAAATGTGCGAACGGTACAAGGCAGTTCGAGAGCTGCTTTTACTTTTCGTGGAGCGGCAGTGTTGTTGCCTTTCCGAGTGAGCGTCCGCCGCCGACGGCCTCGATACGAATCGTCGTCGCGACCGAACCCGCGGCCTCGTTGAGCAGGCCGCGACGTTCGGGCCTGTTGGCGTCCGGCGCGGGCGTTTGCCAAGCCGGACAGACCACGTTTTGCTGCTGTTCCGTCACCCTCCTCGGTCGTTTTCGCGCCTTTGCCACGTCTACCTCTCGCGGTACTCAGAGGAGCATCACCTTGGCCAGGTGTGGCAGGTGCTTTGCGGCCTAAGCCTCCTTTGCCTGACAGCGGTGATTTCGCGGGCTTCTCTGTAGCCTTGGCGGTGATCTCGTCGAGCGGTGCTGCCGTCCCCTTCTTCGCCCCGGCGATCGCGTCTTTGGGCAATCGGATCTCAGGTTGTTGAGCGACTGGTTCATTCGACGCGACTTGTGGTGTCGGCTGGGGAGCATCCGGCATTTCCGCGAGCCGAATTACAGGCTCGCGCTTCTTTTTTGGTTTCGGCTCGTCACTCCCCGGTTCCTTCTTTTTCGCTTCAGTTCCCGCAGCTCCGATGACCTTGATTTTTCCTTTGGCGACCGGTGTCATGTAGTCGTCTCGCGAATACACTTTCGGTGTCGCTGGTGCGTCGGGGGCCCCAGGCTTGGTCGAAGTCGTCCGCCGACTAGCGAGCGGGATGGATTTAGCCGATGCCGGCGCGACGGGAGCGTGCGCCGGCGGTGTGGGGGCGCTCTTCTTGTCACCACCAGCGAGATACGACTTCAGCTTATCGACTTCTGCATCTTCGAGGCTGGCCAACGCCGAGCCCTTGCCGGTAATTCCGGCCTTTGTGCAGATGTCGACCAGCTCTTTGCTGTCGAACTTTAGTTCTTTTGCTAACGCATAGATGCGAATTGGCACTCTCGGCATTCCTTTCGGGGACGTGGGACTCGCGGTTTTGGAGTCACGTTCCCAGGTTCAAATAAGTTGGATGCTACATGGTGAGCCTCTCCAAAATTCCTTGACTAGGTGGCTTTGGCATCTCCATCTTGATCACTATTCTCAACACTCTCGTCGGCCGGCGGAGGTTCTTCTATTTTTGTTTCTTCAATCGCTTCGGTGGCAACCGCCGCTTCCTCGACCGCGGGTGTCGATACTTCTTCGGTAGGAGCTTCAGGCGCCGGTGCAGACTTCAGCGCGTCGGCCTCGGCCGCTGCACGCATCTCTTCCTCGATCTTCTCCTGCTTGCGCTTGCGACGTTGTTCCGCAGCGACGACCTCAGCTTGTTTGGCGCGCTCTTCAGCTTGGTTAACGATTAGTTCCACTTGTTCTTCTGTCAAGCCGCCCATTTCCTGTAACGCATCCGGCTCGATCACTTCGAGATCGTCGTACGAGAGATAGCCTTGTTCGACCAAGCTCTGGGCCAGCTCTTCCGTCATGCCTTCTAGCTCGCAGAACCCAGTCACCGCTCGTTCGATCTGTTCTTCGAGTTCGTCGGCCGTCATGATCTCGATGTCCCAGCCGGACAGCTTGCTCGCGAGCCGAACGTTTTGTCCACGTCTACCGATCGCCAACGACAGTTGGTCTTCGCGGACCAACACGATCGCACGTCCGATCATATCGCACAACAACACTTGCTCGACTTCCGCAGGTTGTAGCGAGTTTGGAATCAAGGCTTCTGGATCGTCGCTCCACCGAACAATGTCGATTCGTTCGCCGGACAGTTCGTCGACGATGTTCTTGATGCGATTGCCGCGAACGCCGACGCAGGCACCGACGCAATCGACTCGCGTATCGGAACTGCTGACCGCCACTTTGCTGCGATAACCTGGCTCGCGGGCCATCGCGTTGACCGTAATCACGCCGTCCATGATCTCGGGAATCTCTTGTTCGAACAGTCGGGCGACCAAGCTCGGATGATTGCGACTCAGGACAACTTTGACACGATTTCCTTGCGGCTTCACTTCGTACACAATCGCTTGCACGCGTTCGTTGGCGTGATGCGATTCGCCGGGAATCTGTTCACTTCGGGGCAAAATGGCTTCGACGGCACCTAGCGAGACCGTGGTGGCACCGCCTTCCGCGCGCTGAACGACGCCGGAAACCATTTGTCCGATTTGCTCCTCGAACTCTTCCACAAGCGAATCTCGCTCGGCTTCACGTAGCTTTTGGATAATTACTTGCTTCGCGGTCTGAGCACCGATCCGACCAATCACCTCCGGATCGATCACTTCGCCATCGCAAGTCCCTTGCAACGTGCCGTCCGCGCGGTCGATCGTGATGACGATTTCCGACTCTTCGCCATATTGCTTGCGCGAGCCTGAAACAAGCGCCGACTCGATCGCCTGAAAGACGTATTCCGAATCGATGTTCTTATCGCGATGCAATGAATCGACGAGTCGTAAGACTTCACCGGGATTCCAACTCATTGGGACCCTCTTGTTGTTTTCCTGTAGTTATCGCTCGCGGCCCATCTTGAGCCGCCAAGGACTATCCTCTGTCCAATAGTAAGTTCTGTCCGCTCATCGCATTAAACAAATGCAAGTTCGCGGAGTTGAAATCCAAACGAACGCAGTCGCCTTTTTCGATGCTCGCACGCGGTTCAACTTTGCAAACCAGTTTCGAAGCTTCGCGAGGTGAACGACCGTCGTCCGAACCAGCCGAGATGTGCAGTAATTTGCAGTCACCAAGTGGCTCGACCATCGATACGTCTCCGCAATTCACGTCGCCGTCTGACTCACACTTCTCTACAACTATGTCTTCGGGCCGCACACCTAATTCGACGGATTCCGCCTCGACGGTGACAGCTCTAAGCCTCTTCTTTCTCTTCTCGCCAAACTCCAACTGCAATCCAGTGGCAACAAACGAAAGTTTGTCTTCGACCGCGACCAGGCCACCGGTCACGAAATTCATCGGTGGTGAACCAATGAACCCCGCGACAAATCGCGAGTCCGGTCGGTCGTAGATCTCCATCGGGCTTCCAATTTGTTGTATTTCGCCATCTTTCATGACGACGATGCGTTCTCCTAAGGTCATGGCCTCGGTCTGGTCATGGGTGACGTAAATCATCGTTGTCGACAGTCGCTGATGTAATTCGTTCAGCTCGCGCCGGGTTTCCAATCGAAGCTTTGCATCTAAGTTCGACAACGGCTCATCAAATAAAAAAACCGCCGGTTGGCGGACGATGGCTCTGCCTAGTGCAACGCGTTGCCGCTCTCCACCAGACAGTTGCCGAGGCATTCGGTCGAGCAAATGCTGGATCCCTAGTGCCTGCGCCGTTTGTCGAACCGTGTCACGAATTCCGTGACGTTTCGCTGCCAAATTGGCTGCCTCGGTTGGGCTCGTCAACCGTTTCCAAGTTCTATGAAGGCTATTCCCTCCGTAACGCAGTTCCAATCCAAACGCCATGTTCTTGTACACCGACATGTGTGGGTACAAGGCATAGTTTTGGAACACCATCGCGATGTCCCGGTCTTTCGGAGCCACATCATTTACGACGCGATCTCCGATTCGCATTTCACCATCTGTCGCTTCTTCGAGTCCCGCGATCATCCGGAGCGTCGTGCTTTTGCCACAGCCGCTGGGGCCGAGCAAAACCAAGAACTCTCCGTCATCCACTCGAAGGCTGATATTATCCACCGCCTTCACATCACCGGCGAAGACCTTCGAGACGCTTGCTAATGAAACGCTCGCCATGTCTTACCACCGACAAAATGTGCGCTAATCCAAAGCTGGCAAAAGCACTTTGAACCAACCCGAGTCGCTCGAAATCCGCTTAAGTACAGAACTTAGTGGAATTCTAAAGCCCGTCAACATACTGGTCGCGCGGGGAAGTGTCAAGCTGGCACGGTTGCAGCGGCGGCGAGCTGAAATGCTTTAGATAATTGCGGTTAGAGTACTTTCATGCGAACTCATTGATGTCTTCCAGAGTCAAGCTGCCGTTGTGAATCGCCGATGCAACCAACGCCACATCACAGCCAGCTTCTGCGAGTTGATACAGATCGGACTTATCCCGAACCCCTCCACCGGAGGTAATTTCAACATGCGGATATCGCGCTCGCGTTGAAGAACAAAGTTGTTGGACCGCGACACCCTCCCCCACACCGACATACGCCAGGTCCAACACGATCAGCCGTTTGAACCCGGCATCGACGACTGCATCGACGATTTCGTCCGGATGCGACTTGCGCCAGTCCGATATATCGGTCAGGGCCTTGCCGTTTCGAAGGTCCAGGCTGAATAACGCTCGTTCGACGCCGACAGCATCGAGCAGTGCTGGCAGATCTCGCTCATTTCTCAGGGATTCCAAGCCGAAGACGACACCGATGCACCAGCCGTTCACCGGCTTGTCGGCGAACCACGGAGCCTGATCAACGCGGTTCGTGCCCGCGTCGACCAAAAGGCGAAGTCCGGACGAAGCGATGGCATCGTAGGCTTCCCAGTTAGGTGGGGCTCCCGCGATCGCCGCCAAATCAGCGACATAAACGGATTGAAATCCAAATTGCCCGACGAACGCAGAAGCAACGCCCTTCGGAGTCGCGTCGCAACCCAACACGCTCTCGACAGGCCGATACAAGTCGCGCCGACCGGCCACACCGCGGACGACGGTGCAATCCTTTAAATCGATAACTGGAATAATTCGCATGGGAACAGCCTATCGGATAAATGTCTTGTCGGACAAAGGTTCAAGATTCCCCCGAATGGTCGAAGCGGGAGGATCTTCAATTCCCTCCCAACGGCTCTCTGCATTTCACTCGTCAGACTTTGGAGTTTGTCTGGCAGATTCGCGTCAATTGAGTAAGCTGACTATACATCTTGTCTCTATTTTGCTGTTGGGCGGGACTCGCTAATCTGTTCAGAGGTGTCATTGATGTTCCGACTCGCGCGACGCCGACTTCGCTTGGAACGCTTGGAAGAGCGGCTTGTGCTCTCTGGAACGATTTTTTGTAGGGCGATATTGGCTACTTTCTCCAGCCACAGCCGCCATCGCTGCACCGCTACGACGTGGTGAACGAGCTCTGGCTACCGCCGGTTTCTCTGGAAGGTGCCATCGGGAGTCCGACCGTCGCTCACGTCGATGACGATGGAATTTACGTTGGCTATGGCCAAGCGTTCAATCGCTACAATCTTGATGGGACACAGCAAACCCATTTGATTAACGCCCAAAACAACGTGATGGCCATTCATTCCGATGGTGATTTGTTACTTCTGAATCACACAAGCGGCCTCTACGCTCGCTTTCTTAGTATCGACAAGGATACTAACACGGTCATCGACACTATCGAAAGCTATGTTGACTCCGTGTACGATTCGTCGATCGCACCGGAGAAGAATCGCATATTTGGTCGGACTCAGGGCATCAGCCCTTCCGATATCACGTATATTTCGTATGACGATCAGGGCAACTTCTCCGCCAGCGTCGATAGTCCCTATCACGGAGACTACCCTAGCGTTTCAGAAACGTGGGTGTTTCCCTCCGGTTCGAAAGTCGTGGACGATTCAGGCACGATCTACTCGACGGACTCGCTGACGCGGCTCGGCAGCTTCGGCACTAGGATCGGTGACATCGGATTCTTTGCCGGTGAAATCCCAATAATTCTCTAGGGAAATACGCTAACGGCGTACTCGTCCGCCATTTTGCCGACCGGCTCCGAGACACTAGATCACACGCCATCGAATATCTTTGTTAACGACGAGCATGTCATCACTTTTATCACGGACGCCGTTAGTGGGACAGGTTTTCAGGCGACGCTCATTCCACTGGATAACCTCGAACCTCCGACGCCCGGCCAGCCGGTTGATCCACACGGCTTGCCATATACGCCGGATGCCATTGAAATTGCGTCTGATGGAACGCTTCTGTTGTTCAGCAAACCGCACGAGAGCATTTTTCGCTGGGATCCGATTACGGAAAGCTATGGGGCCACGATCCCTTTGATCGGTGCTCCCGAATTCATGGCCTATTCGGCTGAGACGGAAATAGCGTATCTCGCGTATGCCTCAGGACTAATTCGCAAGATCGAATTCGATTCCGCCGATCCCCAAGAACTACCGTTCGCTGTGTTACCGAGCAGCCCGATGGGGCTGGCCACCGCCGGCTCGTTCGTGTTTGCCGTCGACCCGTCCGGCGCTTGGGTAAGTCACTACACGTTTGCGCCCGACGGAAGCCTCGTTGAAAGCGTCGAGTGGAACTACTTTTCGAGCGAGTACATCTGGAGTGAAGTCAATCAGAAAATGTACTTCTTCCGAGACGGTACGTCTCCGAACGACCTGCTGTGGGAAGAGATCAATGCTGATGGCGTCACTTATCCTGGAGAACCGCTCGGTGGGATAGGGAAAAAGGACGATTCGCCATTGCACGGCGGCGGAGGAACTATTCATCCGATTCGCGTCTCACCCGATGGCAGTGTTGCAGTACTGGGATCGGGGCGGATTTACGATGCCCAAACTCTGGAGCCGAGCCCTTACGCCCTCGCGAATTCGATCGCTGACGCGACATGGCCCGGAGGAGAATTATTCACGGTCCGCAACATCGCGACCGTACACCAGTATCAACGCTGGTCGTCACCTACGTACGGACAGGCAAAGATCGCTCAGTTTCCAGGTGATGGCTTCGCAGTCTTGCCGATTGCCGGAAGTCGATTGCTCGGAATCTCGATCGGAGACGACGGAATTCCTGCGTTCCGGATGCTGAACTCTAATCTTGAGGAAACGCCGCTTACAGCGTTCGATTTCGGCGACGCCCCGACGAGCATCCAGAGCGGATTCGCCAGCAGTTACCCGACGCGAATCGAAGACGACGGTGCCCGCCACAAAGTGACTGGACTTTACCTCGGTTCCAGGATCGATTGGGAGGCTGATGGTCAGCCGGACGATCTGGCGGGCGCGAATGGCGGCGGCGATAACGCCGGCGTCCGCGACGACGAGGATGGAGTCCGATTGCTGGCGACCATTATGACTTCAACGGTAGACTCGCCGGCCTTCAGTCTGGACATTACGGCGTCAGCCACAGGAAAGATTGATGCTTGGGTGGACTTCAATCGCGACGGTGACTGGCTCGACCCAGGTGAGCAGATTGCTATTAGTAAAAGTGTCGAAGCGGGGATGAATATGATTGCCGCCAGCGTGCCGGCCGGGAGCTCCGCAGGGGAGACTGCGATGCGCGTCAGGCTGAGTTCCATCGGTGGACTGTCGCCCACGGGGCCTGCCGACGATGGTGAAGTCGAAGACTACATCGTGACGATTCTGGACGGCGCTGCTGCGGGAGGAGTGGCGGTTGAAATCACAGCACCAGCTCCAGGTACGCTCGACGTCGTCCAAGGCAGCGTGATCGTTCGCACTCGCGATCCCGATCGCGTGATTTTCACGGCTTCAGAAGGCAGTGTCGCTTCGATAAGTATCACCGGAACCGATGGTGACGACACGCTGAACTTGGAGAACATTCCCGGTGTCGAGGTCAGTGGCGATGCGCTCGCGGGTCATGACACGCTGGTTCTTCTTGGCAGTGACTTCTACTTCGATTTGACCGCGATCCCCGATTCAGCGATCCAAGGCATTGAAGCGATCAACATCACTGGCAGCGGCGATAACAGTTTGACGCTGGATGTCAATGAAGTGCTCAACATCTCGCCCACTTCAGACACGTTACGAGTGCAGCACGACGTTGGTGATAGCGTGAGTTACGGGGAAGGCTGGGCCGTCGGGATCCCGCAGATCGTCGACCGTCAATACCTGCATGTGCTGACACAAGTCAGTGCTACCGTCCAAGTCGTCAATACAACTCCGTTCCACAATCCGCTGCGTGCGTTGGATACGAATCGTGACGGCAGCGTCTCGCCGCTCGATGCGCTGATCATCGTGAATCGGCTGAACTCGAGCGGGCCGGGTCCACTGTCGACGCCGCTTACGGTGGATGGGCTCACCCAATTCTTTTACGTCGACACCAACGCTGATCTATCCGTCGCGCCTATCGATGTGATTCGAGTCGTCAATTTCTTGAACGGTTCGACCGGTGGTACGGAAGGCGAAGGAACGGTTTTTGGAGCAACGCAGTTTGCAATCGAAACGCCGCTACGCCGCGCCGCTTCTTCACGATTCCCAATTGCTTCGATGAATTTGTCTCCTGATCATCTAATTGACGCGAACGGTATCGCAGTTCCGCGATGGGCTTCCGCTGTTGCGCCCGCGAGAATTGCCGCGACGCGTACGGAGAGACTTGATTACGATTTCGCCACAGCGCTGGATGAATTGCTTGGACGCGATGAAGCCGGGCTGTTCGACGAGTTCTTTGAATAGCCGCGTGTTGTCATGACGCGTTCGTAGCCGTCAATCTGCGAGTGACGAGCGCGTTCTTCCGTATGGGGCTGATCACTCGGAGAGTGATGGCTACAGAGGGAAGCATTAGAAGGCATCTTCGACCGCCTCTTCGTCGTACAGCGGTTGTCCGAGTACTCTTTTGCGAGTTCGGTGGCCGGAGACGGTACGAACAGACCCGCCATGCGGGTCGCCCTTCAGTGCCACAACTTGCCAACCGGTTCCGTTGGTATCACCCGGGGCGCCGGCGTGGTACGGCCATCTGCCGCGTGGATGCTGGGCGCGATCAATGAAGTCGACTTTTAAGGAAATCGTCGCTGAGAAAACAACCTATTCGGGTGAGTGGTTAAAGTGTAGGAAATGAGTGGTATCTAGGCCATAATGGGTAGTGCGTGTCGATCACATCTCGCGTTGGCCGACCCCCCAATTCGTATTGGGTTTAAAGCACGGTACCACGAAAAGCTTTCAGAGTTTGCTATGAAATCCCGGACTTGGCTTCAACTTTTGCGCGGTGCAGTCCCGAAATTCTCCTTGTCTCACAGGGGGAGCAACCGCGTTTCGCGCGCGCGTCGCATCTTCTTCGAGCCACTTGAAGACCGCCGCTTACTTGCGAACTTTCACGTGATCGACCGTGATGATCCAGATTCGACGGTTACGGATCCGCTTGAGAGTTGTACTGCGGTGCGTTGCACCTTGCGCGACGCAATCATCGAAGCGAACTTGGAGCCAGGGGCTGACACGATCACGTTCGCCTTTACCGATCTCGATCCGCACGATCAGTTCGCCACGGTGACGCTCGATGCTGGCAAGGGGCCACTCGTCATCCAAGAGTCGCTCACAATCACGGGCTCGCAGGTCGCTGGCGTGCAGATCAGTGGTAACAACGCGACGCGAATCTTTGAGTTTTCGGTCGCGGGCAATTACGTCCTGGAAGGACTGACCCTGTCGCATGGCAATGGTGATGGCACCGACCCCAGTATCGATGGCTCCGGTGGCGCGATCAATTCGGCTCAACCCGGCACTACGCTCACCATCCGCGATAGTCTCATTCGCAAGAACAGCGGCGAGTTCGGCGGGGCAATTGGCTTCTATGCGGGAACGCTCAACATCTCTGACACCGCAATCATCAACAATGAAGCCGTTGAAGTTGGCGGCGCGATGGTGGTGGCTGGTGATATCTCGCTGACGAACGTGACGGTGAGCGGCAATCGTGTAACTGCGCCGGCGGAAGAAGAACCGGAAGCTGGCGGGATCTCCGTTCAAACTGTCTTCAACCAGCAGGGCAGCGCCGCACCTTCCAACATCGTGATCAAGCAGTCAACGATCGCGAATAACTCGGCTCCGACCGCGGCGAACTTGCTCTTAGGAGCGCAAAACGCAAACGTCACTGTTACGCTGCAGAACACGATCATTGCTGTGCCTCAAGGAGGTGGCGAGAACGTCGACATGTTCGCTACCGGACTTCCGATGTTTCCGCCTCCCGTAGTGATCACGTCGCTCGGCAACAATATTGTTGATGACGATACCGTTACGCTGACCGAAGCGAGCGACTTCCCTAACACCGATGCACACCTTGCCCCGCTCTCCGAGAACGACTGCCCGGTGTGTCCTATCTTGTCGGGCCACGATCTGCTTCACGGCAGCCCGGCGATAGACGGCGGAGCGAGCATTGGCATCACGACCGATCAACGAGGCGTCGCGAGACCACAGGGCACGGCGGTCGATATCGGAGCCTTCGAGATGGAGTTCGACTTCGGCGATGCAAAGGCCGGCTTTCCGACGCGATTGATTGTCAACGCGAATGGCGAAGTGACCGAAGACGGTGCTCGTCATGTCGCGACCGGGTTGATGCTCGGCGCGACGCGCGGCCCGGAAGGTGATGGCGTTCCGTCGGAGAACGCGGATGGCGACGGAGCTGATGAAGACGGCGTGGCCTTCGGCGTAATTGACTTCGAGGCATCTAGCACTGCGTCCGTCACCGTTGATGTGCAAGGTGGCTCCGGAAGGCTGGATGCGTGGATCGACTTCAACCAGGACGGCGATTGGGGCGACCGGGGCGAACGCATCTTCACGTCGCAGGCAGTTGGAAGCGGCGCGAATGACTTGACGTTCGTCATTCCTGGAAGCGTCATTCCTGGAAGCTTCAACAGAGTTCCCGGTAGTTCGGTTCCCGGGATAGCTCAAGCGAGGTTCCGTTTGAGTTCGAGTGGCGGACTGCCGCCGAGCGGCCCTGCGCCCGACGGCGAAGTCGAGGACTATGCCGTCACAATCCTGGACGGCATCGATTTTGGTGACGCTCCGGATACGGGGGTTGGCATTGGGGCAGGGAACTATCAAACACTCGAGGCCGATGACGGTGCGCGGCACATGCTCGGCGGGCCGCGGCTCGGTGCCGACGTAGACTCGGAGCTTGACGGGCTCCCGTCCGATCGCGCGGATGGCGACGATCTCGACAAGGACGATGATGACGACGGCGTAACCTTCGGCGAGTTTGTTGTCGGCCAACTCGAACCCCAGCAGGTAGCGATCACCGTCAACGTGCAAGGTACGGACGGCAAGCTAGACGCCTGGATCGACTTCAATCGAGACGGCGACTGGCTCGATGTGGACGAACAGATTTTCGCGGCACAATCTGTCGTCGTTGGAGACAATGAATTCACGTTCGATCTGCCGCCTGAATTGACGGCGGGCGACACCTATGCCCGCTTTCGGATTAGCACCGATGGCGGGTTGGCTCCGACGGGGCTGGCTGACAGCGGCGAGGTCGAAGACTACCTGATCGAGATTCCGCCTGGGATCGACTTCGGTGACGCACCTGATCTGGCGGGCGGCACGCAAGCGGGCGACTACGAAACGCTATTGGATGACGACGGCGCGCGGCACATCATCGGCACGTTGCGGCTCGGCGGTGCAGTCGATGTCGAAGACGATGCCTTTCAGTCCGCAATGGCGGATGGTGATGACTCGACGGACGACGATGATGAGGACGGCGTCACGTTCTGCTCGATTCTGCAAAACCAAAAAGTCGAAGGAACTGTAATTGTCGATGTGGAAGGTGCCGCAGGCAAGCTCGATGCCTGGATCGACTTCAACAATGACGGGGATTGGAGTGATCCGAGCGAGCAGGTACTCACGTCAGAAGACGTGCAGGTCGGTAGCAACAAGTTGACGTTTCAAGTGCCTGGCCTTTTGAATCCGGGTACAACCTTCGCAAGGTTTCGCTTGAGTACGGCCGGCGGCTTGACGCCAACAGGCTTGGCGGACGATGGCGAAGTCGAAGACTACCGGATTGAGATACTGCCGATCGGGAGGGACTACGGCGACGCGCCCGACGATTATCCAAACTCGGGCGCGTGGCACACGATCGGCGATCTTCGCCTCGGCTGTTCCGTCGATGCGGAATTTAGGCCCTTAACCAGCAACGACGCTTTCGGCGACGGACCAGATGACGACGGCGTGTTTGCCACCGCGAGCATCGTAGCCTTCGATGCCGGTTCGACCACTGCGAGCTTCTCGGTGACTGCCAGCAACGAGGCCGTTGCGACCGGGATCGGCAAGGTCGATGCGTGGATCGACTTCAATCAGGATCTCGATTGGGATGATCCCGGCGAACAGATTTACGATACGGAGGATGTTGGACCTGGAGTGAATGTTCTGCCGTTCACCGTGCCGGCTGGCGCGACGCCAGGAGAGACATACGCTCGCTTCCGGATCAGTAAATTGGGAGGCTTAACGCCGGAGGGAACTTCCTCTACCGGTGAGGTCGAAGATTACATCGTCACAATTCTTGACGGCGATGTCGAAGGAGGAGCCGCCGTGGAAGTCATGGCTCCCGATCCGGGGACGATCGAAATCATCGAAGGAAGCGTGATCATTCGGACTCGCAATCCAGACCGGATCATCTTCACGGCACCCGGCGGTACGGTTGCGTCGATCAACATCACCGGCACGGCGGGCGACGACACATTGAATGTGGAAGACGTACCGGGGTTGATCGTCACCGGAGACGCTGGCGTTGGTCACGATACTTTGAACCTGCTGGGCGGCAGCTTTTCACTTGATCTGACCGCGATCCCCGATTCAGCGATCCAAGGCATTGAAGCGATCAACATCACTGGCAGCGGCGATAACAGTTTGACGCTGGATGTCAATGAAGTGCTCAACATCTCGCCCACTTCAGACACGTTACGAGTGCAGCACGACGTTGGTGATAGCGTGAGTTACGGGGAAGGCTGGGCCGTCGGGATCCCGCAGATCGTCGACCGTCAATACCTGCATGTGCTGACACAAGTCAGTGCTACCGTCCAAGTCGTCAATACAACTCCGTTCCACAATCCGCTGCGTGCGTTGGATACGAATCGTGACGGCAGCGTCTCGCCGCTCGATGCGCTGATCATCGTGAATCGGCTGAACTCGAGCGGGCCGGGTCCACTGTCGACGCCGCTTACGGTGGATGGGCTCACCCAATTCTTTTACGTCGACACCAACGCTGATCTATCCGTCGCGCCTATCGATGTGATTCGAGTCGTCAATTTCTTGAACGGTTCGACCGGTGGTACGGAAGGCGAAGGAACGGTTTTTGGAGCAACGCAGTTTGCAATCGAAACGCCGCTACGCCGCGCCGCTTCTTCACGATTCCCAATTGCTTCGATGAATTTGTCTCCTGATCATCTAATTGACGCGAACGGTATCGCAGTTCCGCGATGGGCTTCCGCTGTTGCGCCCGCGAGAATTGCCGCGACGCGTACGGAGAGACTTGATTACGATTTCGCCACAGCGCTGGATGAATTGCTTGGACGCGATGAAGCCGGGCTGTTCGACGAGTTCTTTGAATAGCCGCGTGTTGTCATGACGCGTTCGTAGCCGTCAATCTGCGAGTGACGAGCGCGTTCTTCCGTATGGGGCTGATCACTCGGAGAGTGATGGCTACGGAGGGAAGCATTAGAAGGCATCTTCGACCGCCTCTTCGCCGTACAGCGGCATGTGGCGGTAGTAGACTTCGAGGATCATGGTGCAGATGGCGGTGGTATAGAGTCGACCGCCGGCCTCGCCGTGTCTGTCGGTGAAGAACCAGCTGCCTTTCGTGTGGCCGCTTGAGGACTGCCTAGCAACCAGAAAGTCTCGCATGCGGATGTTCCATCTCTCCCAATCGCTGCCGTGGTGATGGTGTAGTACTTGGGTGGCGTAGTAGTTGAAGTACATGTCTGATGTCGAAGGGCCTTGGTTGGCGAGAAAGGCATAGGCTCCTTGGAGTCGCGAATCGTAACGCTGCCAGCCCAGGTACATGCGGAGCAGCGTCGCCACGGATGTTGCACCCGAATCCTTACCGGGTTTCAAGTAGCCGTAAAACACGCCGCCGGGATCTTGAACACTGTCCAAGTAGTCCTTTGCGAGTTCGGTGGTCGGAGACGGTACGAACAGGCCCGCCATGCGGGCGCTCTTCAGTGCCATAACTTGCCACCCAGTTACGGTTGTGTCGCCCGGCGCGCCAGGGTGGTATCGCCATCCACCGCGCGGATGCTGGGCGTGGACGATAAAGTCGATGGCCTTTTGAGCGTAGGGCCTTAGGTCTTCGTCGCCGGTCATTGCAAAAGCTTCGCAGAGTGCAATCGCCGCGATTCCTTGCGAGTACATCGTGCCTTCTTGCAAGTCGCCGCCGCGCGCCGTATCGATCATGCGACCTGTCAGATAGTAAAGGGCTCGATCAACGGTCTCTTTGTGCTTGCCTTGTTGGTGCGTATAGCCCGCGCCGAGAAACGGTAGCAGCCCGAGTGCCGTCGCGCCAGTACTCGTCCCAACTTTTCCGGGGTGCGGGCAATTACAGTTGCCGACACCTTCTTGATGATTCAGCCGCCAACTGCCGTCTTGACGCTGATGAGCGACGAGCCAAGCAAGCCCCCGCTCGACGGCAGCCTCGCTGGCTTGCGTGCCACCACGAGCGGCCACCAGTCTGGCTCGCTGCTCCTGCGTTCGTCCCTCAAAGCCACCGCCGGATGGCGTGTTGGTGGCTTCGAGCAATTCAGCGACCGTCGTATCATGGAATAGCTCGGTCGGGCGCACTTCAATCACTGTCGCCGCCGGCGAAGCAAAAGGTGAATCGACATTTGGCGCGTCGGGAAGCCGGACTTCTAATGGTTTCGCTTCAATCACCTGCGGTTGCTCCGCAGCGACGCTAACATCAGGCAGCACGATTCGCGAGTCGCTGGGTTCAGGCTCGTCGGTATCGCGGATCGGCGCGACGACCAACTCCGGTCCGCGAGGTCCGATTTCATCGACAATCGCAACCAGTGCCAAGATGATCAGCACGATTGTATGCACGACCAGACTGATGAACCCGCTGATGGCGTCGCCTGCGAAACGGCTTTGAACGCTTTGCCAGAGCGGGCGCCTTTCCAGTTCTTCGTCGGAAACAACGACCGGCGGTGAGGTCGGCCGCCCGATCGGCGGTGCCACAAGATACTGAACCGGCGGCTCGGCAAGCTCTTGCATCCCGGCGTCTGACGAGTTGTGTGGTGGCGACGGATTGTGCGGCATCGCGCGATTATGTGTTAGGAGAATGAAACGGTTCGGGCGCAATGCGCCAAGGAAGTATAGGTTGCGAGTGTCTGGGCAACTCCTGCAAAAGACCCTGCGCATAAAAAAGGCGTGCCTGACGATCAGGCACGCCGCATCTTGCAGCTTGGTTGGCTTCTTACAGCGGGAAATCTTCTTCCGCGGCTTCTTTGGCATAGATCGGCATGTGGCGGTAATAAACCTCAAGGATCATCGTAGCCATCGAAGTCACGTACAAACGACCCCCCTTCTCGTTCGCGTGACCGCCGCCTGGAACATCCCAGCTGCCGGCCATGTGTCCCGTCGGTGTTTGACTATTGATCAGCTGCTCGCGCATGACGCTGTTCCACTTTGGCCAGTACTCGTCGCCATAGTGATGCATGATCTGCGTGGCGTAGTAGTTGTAGTAGAGGTCATTTTTCGAGGGACCTAACTTGCTGATGTAATCCGCGCCTCGCTGGAGCGCTGGTTCGTCCTTCTTCCAACCGAGATACATCCGGCAAAGCAGTCCGATGGCGGTTGTTGAAGGCTTTCCTCCCGGTTCGGCGTACCCGTATTTGGACCCACTGTCTGACTGAACGGTATTGAGGAACTTGATTGCACCAGCGACCGTGTTTGGTGGGACCTGTAGATACGCCATGTGCCCGCTCTTGAGCGCCATCAGCTGCCAACCTACGACCGATGTGTCACCTGGCTGTCTGGGCGTGTACCGCCAGCCTCCGCCGACGGGATCTTGTGCGTAAGAAATGAACGCGATCGAAGCTTGGGCTGGCGCCATTAGCTTCCTGTCGTGTGTCATTGCGTAAGCTTCACACAATGCGATCGAAGCTAATCCGTGTGCGTACATGTTGCCGCCACCTTGGATCAGCGATCCGTTGGGCTTCTCGGTGCGCACTAAAAACGCCAACCCGCGCCCTACCGTGTCCTTGTATTGTCCTTCCAAGTGCGTTTGACCTGATCCTAAGAAGGGCAACAATGCCATCGCGGTCGCTCCAGTAAAGCAGCCGTTCGTATGGCCCTGGTGCGTGCAGGCACACGGCATCCCCTCGAAGCTCCAGCGGCCATCTGGAAACTGGTGCGCGGCAAGCCATTTCAATGCCATCGCGACCGCTTTCTCGCTTCCTTCCGAGCCGCCGTTTTGTTTGACCATCTGGCCTCGAGCCTTCGCGCTTCGGCCTTCAAGTGCGCTACCAGTCATCGCCCCGATTTCTTTCATCAGGTCATTGCGCGGTGCGGTCTCGCTGCTGAAGTCGACGAGATCAACTTGAATGGCAGCGGCATCAACGTCCGTCGACACTTCCACTTCGACAACTTCGCTTGGAGTGTCGACCGTGCTTTGGACAACGGGTTGCTCCGCGCTGATTTCCGAGACTTCAAGAGGCTCCAGTTGGTCGAGCATCTCGAACTCTTCTACTTCCTCGACTTCGCTGGCATTTGCGACGTTCAGGATGTTCGCTGCTTTCTCCACGCTGGGGGCGAAGGTAACGAAAGCGAGAACCAGGATCGCAATGATGTGAACGATCATGCTGATCGCCCAACTCGGTACGGCGGCGAACAACAGGAAACGACGACCAACTGACTCGTACTCTTCGCCCTCTTCTTCCTCGTCATCGGTTTCCGCTTCGAGGGCCTCGGCAGACTCAGCGGCGAGCGCTTGTTCGCGAGCTACTTGATCGGGATCGTCTATCGTGGATGACATGGCAGAATGCTCCATTACAATATCGGCGCAACGAGCGAGCGCAGAATGAACGTCCTTATTCCTGTTCCAAGGGAAATTGGACTACCTCTCTCTAAGTCCTTAACCTACTTATTTTTCGGTCAATTGCAAGGACAAACGCGTCTGCCTCTCGTCGCAATGCAGGTATTTGTCCCCGCAGATTGGTGGGGCTCATGGTGCAATCAATTTACCAGGATCGCGAGGGCGACAGAAGGTCCGAACCGGTACGCCAGCTTCGAGCGTCTCGGCCTTCTGATTCGACTCTCGCAAGTTTGTGGCTTGAACCGCAGCGTCTCCGCCTCCACAATGGCTTCAACCGTGTCTAAAGCAAACACAAATATCTCTCCGCCGGAGCAACGAAATATGTTGAATCGTACCGTTACTGGTGTATTGTTCGCCCTCGCCCTCTTCACGACGGCGCAGGCCAAAGGGCCAATCTTCACCGATCCAGAAAAGGCCGATGCCGACTTCGCTTTGCAAGGCGAATATCTGGGCAAACTGTCGGGTGACGGCGATACGGTCGTCTTAGGGCTTCAAGTAATCGCTCAGGGTGGAGGCAAGTTTACTTCTGTTGCCTATGTTGGCGGCCTCCCAGGTGCTGGTTGGGATGGCGATGAGAAGTTCCACGGCTCGGGCGAACTGAAGGACGGTGTTGTCATTCTACAGGGTGACGAGGGACGCGGTGAATTGAAAGACGGCGTCGTCTCGATCACGACGGACGATGGAGCGATGACCGGCAAGCTGAAGAAGACCGCTCGCCAAAGCTCCACACTAGGCCAAGCTCCTCCCAAAGGGGCGGTCGTACTGTTCGATGGTTCGAACTCGGATGGCTGGACCGGCGGAAAGATGACGGAAGATGGCCTGTTGATGCAGGGTTGCACGAGCAAGCAAACATTCGGCAGCCATCAATTGCATCTTGAGTTTCGCTTGCCGTTCCAGCCAGAAGATCGCGGCCAAGGCCGTGGCAATAGCGGCATCTACTTCCAAGGTCGCTACGAGGTCCAAATGCTCGATTCGTTCGGACTCCAAGGCGAGCAAAACGAATGCGGGGGTATCTATTCAGTCGCAGAACCGAGCGTCAACATGTGTTTACCACCTCTGACGTGGCAGACCTACGATGCGGAGTTCACAGCCGCGAAGTATGACGACGCCGGGAAACTTGTGAAGAATCCGCGTATCACCGTGAAGCACAATGGCGTGGTGATTCATGACGATATCGAGTTGCCTGGAGATCGAAATACGACCGCAGCACCTCTCAAAGCCAGCGCGGACCCTGGCCCCGTCTATTTGCAGAATCACGGTAATCCCGTCCGCTATCGCAACATCTGGGTCGTGCCGAGAGCTTGAAATTTGACGTTCGTAGAGAACTCGTCGCCCCCGAAGTGTCGAAACCACCGTGCCAACCCTCATGAATTGCCGTAAGACGCTTCACCGGGACGGGTTACCTAGCCTGGGAGATTTGGCTACAATCGGGCGGTCAAGACCAACCAGCAAGCTAAACGGCTGATGAACTGAAGGAGCCAATTCGATGGCCGGACGAAGTAAGAAGAAGGCAGATACCGTGTTTCTCGTGTGCGAAGAGACAGGTGATTACAACTACAGCCTGCGCCGCAAGCCTGGTGGCGAAAAGCTACGCCTGAAGAAATTTAGCCCGCGACTGCAACGCCACACCTTGCACGTCGAGAAGAAGAAGTAGCGGTTACGCGCAGTCGTAGTGGTGGCTTCCAGCCGCCACGGTACTTGGAGGTGGCGGCTGGAAGCCATCACTACGGGCCTCTGGACGAACTCGCATCACGACAGGGATCGTCATGACAAAACGCTGGCGAATTCATCCGCATGATGCCGGGCGAATCGAGTCGCTTGAGAAGCAAGCCGGCATTTCCCCGATCGTCGCCCAGCTGTTGCTTTGTCGAGGTATCGGCGCGACCGAAGATGTTCAGCGATTCCTCGATCCGAAAATGAGCGAGTTGCGCGATCCCGAGCTGCTTCCCGGGATTCCCGATGCAGCCGATCGAGTCTTCGCTGCGATTCAAGCGAAACGTCGGATAGTGATCTACGGCGATTACGACGCGGACGGAATGACCGCGACGGCGATTCTGTATCGCTGTCTGCAATTGCTTGGCGCTGATGTCGGTTACTACGTCCCGAATCGGCTCGAAGAAGGTTATGGATTAAACGACGACGCGCTCCGGAAACTGTCCGAACGTGGAGCATCGCTAGTCATTTCTGTCGACTGTGGCATTGCGAGCGTCCGCGAAGCGAAAACCGCTCGCGAGATCGGTCTTGAGCTAATCATCACCGATCATCACCAGTTCGCCGACGAACTGCCCGATGCGGCCGCGATCGTACATCCGCGTTTGCCCGGCTCGAACTATCCCTTTGCTGGCTTGTGTGGAGCGGGTGTCGCATTCAAGTTGGCTTGGGCGCTCTGCTGTCGCGCGAGCGAATCGAAGCGAGTCAGTGATCGGATGCGCAACTTTTTGCTCACGGCGATCGGCATCGCTGCAATTGGCACGGTTGCCGACGTCGTTCCGTTGGTTGACGAAAACCGTGTGCTCGTCCGTTTCGGACTGAACAGTTTGCAATCACAGCCAACGATCGGTTTGAAGGCCTTGCTTCGCGTCACGAAGTTGCAAGACAAGCCCGCCTTGGGAAGCGAAGACATCGGGTTCAGCCTCGCCCCGCGGCTGAATGCAGCGGGTCGGCTTGGTCAAGCCCAACTTGGTGTCGAGTTGCTGACGACCGACTCGGTCGAGCGTGCCGATGCACTCGCCGACTACATCCACGAGTTGAACAGCAGTCGCGACAGTCTCGAACGAAGCGTCTACCTCGCTGCAAACAAACAGATCAAAGAACAGTTCGATTCAAACGATTCTGCCTTTGTGTTGGCTGGACGTGGTTGGCACGCGGGAGTGATTGGCATCGTGGCCGGGCGATTGGCTGAAAAGTTCAATCGGCCTGTCGTCTTGCTCTCGATCGACGAATTGGGAGCAAAGCCCGCGACTGGATCAGCTCGCTCGGCATCCGGCTTGAATCTTCATGAAGCGTTTGCCCAGTGTACTGAGCACCTGATTGCTCACGGCGGACATGCGGCTGCGGCAGGATTGAAGGTCGAGGAAGCAAAGATCGACGATTTTCGCATTGCGTTTCGCGAAGTCGTCGAGAGCGAGGTAGCGGTCCAAGACCGCACACCGGAAGTCCGCATCGATGCCGAAGCTTCGTTGAGTCAACTAACTCTACAAACAGTACAACAACTGGAGCGGATGGCTCCATTCGGCGACTCCAACCCTCGCCCCGTTTTGTGTGCGACCGGCGTCGAACTGGCCGAAGCTCCTCGTCACCTGGGCAGCGGTGAACGTCATATTTCCGTCAAAGTAAAGCAACACAACGTGACATTGCGCGCGGTGGGCTTTGGGAAGGGCGATTGGTACGAAGATCTGTCCAAGCTGGATGGGCTGATCGATATCGCTTATCGCCCCGTCATCAACGAGTTTCGTGGCCGTCGCAATGTCGAGATGCATCTGGTTGATTGGCGGATGAGTCAGCAACCGGCGATGGCGGCAAGCAACGGTTAAGGCGAATCAGCGTGGATTCAGAATGACTCTATCTTCGGGCGACGACAGTAAATCGAACACGCCGGATCCGTTGAAGCCGATCGAAGTTCCTGTCTTTAGTTGCATCGTTTATGTCTCGAGAACTCCAAGCGGCGGCGTCCACGTGCGCGTCGCGAATCTTGATGGACTTGAAAGCGACGCTGGCAGCGAACGCGAGGCGTTAAGCAAGATCGTTCCCGCGTTCAAGCGACACGTGGCGGAACTCACGGCGAACCAGACGCCGATCGCATGGATCGATCCTCCATCTCCGAAAGCGGACGGCGAGCAAGAGCGACTGATCCCCGTCCATCTGTAGGCATTCTGCAAGACGCGATTGCAACGCGGATTTGGTGTACGATAGCCGGAACTGACCCTAGGAACGCGCACCGGAGATTCGAACACTATGAATCTGGAAACCGTAAATTCGGAAGCCGTAAATTCGGGAACTGTGAATTCAAACACCATGAACAAGCGGCAAATAAGATCGTGGATTGCTAAACTTGCGATGCTGACGTCCCTTGGGCTGATTTGCATCAGCGGTTTCGCGGCTGATCGTCCGAACTTCATTGTCATAAACATCGATGATCTCGGTTACGGTGACATCCAACCGTTCGGCTCGAAGTTAAATCGAACGCCGAATTTGAATCGCATGGCCGAAGAAGGCAGGAAGTTGACGTGCTTTTATGCCGCACCGGTTTGTTCGCCTTCGCGGGCAGCGCTGATGACCGGCTGCTATCCGAAGCGAGCACTCCCGATCCAGCACGTGTTGTTTCCTGAATACGCGACCGGGCTTGCACCAGGTGAAATCACGATCGCCGAGTTGCTCAAAGAGCAAGGTTACGCGACCGGGATCATCGGCAAGTGGCATCTTGGGGATCAACCGGAGTTTCTGCCGACGCGTCAAGGATTCGACTATTACTACGGGCTTCCCTATTCCAACGACATGGGACCTCCGGCGGACGGAGTGAAGAGCAACCTCGGCCAACCGCTGCCGAAGCCCCGCGCCGGTCGCAAGAAGCAGCCTCCTTTGCCGCTGCTCCGAAACGAAACCGTCTTGCAGCGAGTCCTTCCGGATGACCAGCAAGCCATTGTCGAGCGTTACACGCAGGAAGCCGTTAAGTTTCTGTGGGATCATCAACAGAAGCCATTCTTCCTCTACCTGCCGCATTCCGCAGTCCACTTTCCGCTTTATCCAGGGAAAGCATTTCAGGGCAAGTCGAAGAATGGTTTGTATGGTGATTGGGTAGAGGAGGTTGATTGGAGCGTTGGGCAAGTGCTCGACACCGTCCGCCAGTTGAAGCTTGATGAGAACACGCTCGTGATCTTCACCTCCGACAACGGCGGCTCCATTCGCCACGGCGCTGTGAACACTCCGTTGCGAGGTGGCAAAGGATCTACCTTCGAAGGTGGCATGCGCGAACCGACGATCGCATGGTGGCCGAAGAAGATTCCCGCTGGTACGGAAAGCGGCGAGGTGACGACCATGATGGACCTCATGCCAACCCTCGTGAAGTTAGCGGGTGGAAGGGCTCCGAAGGATCGCAAGATTGACGGTGGCGATATCTGGCCGATTCTGTCTGGCGCCGAAGATGCCAAGTCGCCTTACGAATCGTTCCACTATTTCCGTGGCTTGAATCTGCAAGCCGTTCGCAGCGGTCCCTGGAAGCTGCACTTAGCCAAGGGCGAGCTATATCATCTCGAGCGCGACATCGCCGAAGCGAAGAACGTCGCAAAAGAGAATCCTGATGTCGTCGCTCGATTACGCAGGATCGCCGACGAAGTGGACGAAGATCTCGGCACCAAGGAACTCGGCCCAGGCTGCCGACCAATTGGCGAAGTCGAGAATCCAAAGCCTCTGATCGACCGTGAGGGCCAGATTCGCGCGGGCTTCGGACAGCTTCTCCCACGGACCGGAATGGGCATCATGGTTGGCGAGGTCACCGCGACCAGCGCGCTCGCGCAAGTACGACTCACGAAAGTAGACGCACTCGTGGATGGCGACGTCGTCGGGATGCCCGGCGCGGTTCGTTTTCAAGTCGAGCCGATTGACAAACAACTAATGAAGCCGATTCGTTCGCGAACGTTACCAGCGACGGCTGACCGCGACTTCATTGTGCGACAGCTGTTCGAGCGGTTGAAGCCCGGTGCCGAGTATCGTATCCGCGCCTGGATTGGTTCAAGTGCTAAAGATCTGCGTGACGGCCCGACCGCCACGTTCCGAACGCTTCCTGGTGCCGCATCTAGTGAAGTCGTTCGCTTTACGGTTGTGACGGGCATGAACTACGCAAAGTTCCATGGCGACAATCGCATTGATGGCAGGATTCATCGCGAGCACAACAACACCGATTTACCACCGCCGTATGCACTGCCCGATAAACATCTTGGCTACCCTGCCCTCACATCGATTCTGAAAGATCGCCCCAATTTCTTCGTGGGCACGGGCGACAATGTTTACTACGACACCCCGAAAATGCCACGTGCCGAAACAGTTCCGCAACTCAGACAGAAATGGCACGAGCAGTTCGTCCAACCAAGATATCGCGACTTGTTCGCCGCCGTTCCGACGTATTGGATGATCGACGATCACGACTATCGGATCGACGACGGCGACAATACAGGTGATCATTTACCGTCTCCGGAGACCGGTCGTCAGATGATGCTCGAGCAATTGCCCGTCGCTGCCGCCGACAACGACGATGCGAAGACATATCGCACGCATCGAGTCAATCGCGACTTGCAAATCTGGTTCCCCGAGAATCGTATGTATCGCAGTCCCAACGCGATGGAAGACGGGCCGGACAAGACGATCTGGGGAGTGGAACAGAAAGCGTGGCTCAAACGCACGTTGGCTGCAAGCGACGCGACTTTCAAGTTGCTGATCTCTCCAAACCCGATGATCGGACCCGATGATGCTCGCAAGTCAGACAACCACACGAACCCCGGCGGCTTTCGACACGAGCGCGACGAGTTCTTTGCCTGGTTGAATGAGCAGGGAATGGCAAAGAACTTCTTTTTGATCTGTGGTGATCGACACTGGCAATACCATTCGATCCACCCCACCAACATCGAGGAGTTTTCATGCGGAGCGCTCATTGACGCAAACTCTCGGCCCGGTCGGAAACCGGGCGACCCTTTGTCGACTGATCCCGAAGCCTCGATCAAGCAGGTGTATTCGCAGAAGAAACCATCAGGCGGCTTTCTGATGGTTGAGTCAACTCCCGCACGCGACAATGAAACCGCGACATTGACATTCCGCTTTAATGACGAACAGGGCGACGTTCTTTATGAACACACGAAATCGGCCACGATTCAATGACGAGCTGATGGATGCCACAAAAAACGCCAAAATGCACAAGAGTTGGATACTGCCATGTCGCGAGTAGTCTGTAGGAATTGTTCTCGTGGTTCAATGTGCTTTTTGTGGCTACTTGCCTTCGCTTGGATAGTCCCCGCGGTGCGTGGTGCGGATCATCCAAACATCGTCTTGATCCTTGCCGACGATCTCGGCTACGGTGATCTTGGTTGTTATGGCCATCCTGTTGCCAAGACTCCGAATATCGATCAATTAGCAAAGCAGGGAGTCCGATTCACTCAGCACTATTCAAACGGGCCCGAATGCAGCCCGACCCGAACTGCATTGCTCACGGGGCGCTATCAACAACGCGTTGGCGGACTGGAGTGCGCGATTGGTACGGGTAACGTTGGACGGTATGACGATGCGATTCGACTTGCTGAACAGCACGACCTAGGGCTTCCCGTCGGCCAGGCCGTGCTGCCAGGGACACTCAAGGAAGTTGGATATTCTTGTGGCGTGTTTGGAAAGTGGCATTTGGGATATGAACCAAAGTTCAATCCGATGGAGTACGGTTGGGACGAGTTTTTTGGTTACCTCGGCGGCAACGTCCATTACTTCAATCATCGAGAAACGAGCGACGTGCACGTTCTCTTCGACGGACGCCAACCGGTCACCCGCGAAGGCTACATGACTCACCTGATTACCGACGAGTCGATCGCTTTCATCAAGAAGCAGAGAGACAAGCCGTTCTTTGCATACGTCTCTCACGAGTGCCCCCACTTTCCGTTTCAGGGGCCCAAGGATGAAAGCAAAGTCGTGACGAAAGAGAATTGGATGGAATTGAACGCCAAGACGTACGTCGCGATGTTGGAAGATCTCGACTCGGAGGTCGGGCGACTCTTGACGGCGATTGATCAAGCTGGTGTCGCGAAGAATACGGTCGTTGTTTTCGTCTCTGATAACGGCGGCTTTGCCGGTGCTGGCAACATGGGCCCGTTGCGTGGAAGCAAGAGTACGACGTTTGAAGGCGGGATTCGCGTGCCGCTCATCATTCGTTGGCCCGATCGGATTGAGCCGAATCAGACGAGTGATCAAGTCTCCGCGACGTTTGATCTAACGAAGTCGTTCCTCTCATTGGCCGGTGCTGATCTGCCAGAGGATCAGTTAGATGGCTTCGACGTCATCAAGCACATTGTTCAGAAAAGCGACGACGTTTCTCGAACGCTATTTTGGCGAGGGCGCCGTGGCGACCGCGCTTGGTCAGCTGTCCGAGACGGAGACATGAAGTACGTTCACAAACGCGAGGGCGGCTCGTCCGAGGAGTGGCTGTTCGACTTGTCGAAGGATATTAGCGAGAGCAACGATTTGGCCATCAAGCGATCGCCGAAGTTGATGAGATTGGGCAAGAGTCTGGCGGATTGGGACGCGGATGTAAAGCCGTCTCGTTAGTCGCCTCGTAGGTGTCGATCGAAGAACGCAATCACCGTGGCTCTTAAATCTTCTTGCTTTGGCTGAAGATGAAAGCTGTGTGGTACGCCTTCGATGATGTGGAGGGTTGCGTCGACTTTTGTCTTGCTTAACGAATCGTATAAGATCTGCGACTGTTCCGTTGGGACGAGTGCGTCTTTGGTGCCGTGCAAGATTAACGCGGGCGGGTCGTCCGATGTGATGTAAGTGATCGGCGACGCGGCACGGCAGAGCTGACGATCAGGGACGGACATCCCTTCCAATTGGTGCTTCACCTTCGCCTGCGCGACGACGTCATGCACTCCGTACATTGGCACGGCTGCTTGGATGCGGCAAGAGAACTCGCTGTATGGGCCGTCAGGATCGAGGCCGTCTTCTCGATCTGTCACGGCAAGCATCGCCACAAGATGACCGCCTGCGGAACCGCCGATGGCACCGATTCGACTTGGGTTGATTTCGTATTCGTTGGCGTGGGCGCGCAGATATCGCACCGCCGTTTTGCAATCGTGAAGATTGCGAGGCCAGATATTATTCAAGCGCTCAGCAATACTGTCGCTCTTGGGACAGAGTTCGTAGTTGATGCTGGCACAGACATATCCGGCTGCGGCAAGTGTCTTGCCGACGTTCTGCTCGCGACCAGCTGCCTTGTCTCCACCGTGCCAGCCACCGCCGTGGATGATCACGATCGCGGGACGGCGAGCATTCGCCGACTCGGACTCTTTGCGTTGTGGCATGTACAGATCGAGCTTCTCTTGTCGGTCGCCACCCAGGTATGCAACGTCTTTGTGAACCTCGACCTCCCAACTCGCGGTGTTTCCGCGTGCATCTTCTGCCGTTGCAGTTTGCGTGTGCGCGTGAATGGCAATAGAAACGAAGATCGCGTTCAGAGTAAGAAGGCGAAGGTTGGACTTGGACGTTGACATCATGTTGAAGCTCCGGTTGTGTCGGCCAATGCGCGCGCCACGGCCCGATGGCTTGTGTGATTCAGGCAGATTAAGTCGGTTCGAGTCCATTCATGGTACCGGTCGACGAGGCGAACGATTCAGTTTCCAAGCCAAGTCGTTGTAGCATCGAGACGTAGAGGTTTGGTAGTGGGTAGTTGTTGTCTCGATCAAACGCCAAATGCTGGCCGTGTTTGAATCCACCACCCGCCAAGATGATCGGCATGTTCCTGGTATCGTGACTGCTGGCGTTGCCAAGATTCGAGCCGAACAGAACCATCGTCGAGTCGAGCAGCGAGGAACCGGCTTCGTTGCTCTCGGCGAGCTTTTTCACAAAGTTGCCGAACGCTTTGATGACTTCGGATTCAACGATCGTCAGCTGAGCGATCTTCGCCGGGTCCTTGGCATGATGCGACAGATTGTGGTAGTCGATGTCGATGCCGGGAATTGTCGGAACTTGGTTCATGCCGGTGAAGTAATAAGTGATGAATCGTGTCGAGTCGGTTTGGATCACCAGATGCATCATGTCGTACATCAGCTGCATTCGTTCGACGATCCTCGTGGAGTCCGTTTGATCCCGAGGCGGCTTGGCATCGACCACCGGTTTTGGTCGTGCTTCCCAGGCTTCCGCTTTGGCCAGCCGTTTCTCCGCTTCTCGCACGGCACCGAAGTATTGGTCTAGCTTCTCTCGGTCTCGGCCAGAAAGGCGCTGCTCCATACCTTTCGCCTTTTGCATCACAAGGTCTAAGACGCTTTGCCCATCCTGCAAGCGTCGAATCTGTGCGGCTTGCTCTTGCGGGTTCCCAGCGAGAAACAGTCGCTGAAAGACATGCGACGGTCGTGATTCAGCGGGAACCTCGACACCCGCGCGAGACCACGACAGACCCGGACCAGAACTTGTTAGAGACAGCGAACCATAGCGAGTTTCTGCTCCGAGTTGCTCGGCGGCGTATTGGTCTATGGAGATAGAGTTTTTAAAGCCAGCACTGTTGGGATGTTTTGCTGCAGTCAAATACGACTTACCTGACAAGTGACCGCCGCTGACCTCTGGATGTGATGCTCCGGAAATCACCGTGAACGAATCGCGATGGTCGCCGATGAGCTTGAGGTAGGGAGTCAGTTCGTAATCTCGTCCGGTTGTGGTTGGGATCAGATTCGGAGCGTGAAGTCCGAGCCCAACGTTTACCGCAACCATGCGACGACGGAGCGACTTCTCATCAGCCGCCGCCCTCCCCTGCACTGCTTCCAGGAAAGGCAAGCCGACGGCAATCCCCGAGGCGCGGAGAAATGTACGACGGGATAATGCGGGAGTACTCATGTTTGTTTTATCCTAGGCTGTCGTAATTCACGCGATCCTACTGGGAACGTCGAGTTGCGGAGTACAGTGTCTCTTTATTACGGCTGTTTGAATATCTCGCTCTCGACGACTTCGTGGATCAATGCACGAAAACCGTAGTTTTTCTGGCTTACGTGTTCGACGATTTGTTCGACGGCGGCTCGATCAGAGAATTGAAGTTCACGACCTGTCGCGTAGGTCAACAGTTTCTCGGTCAATCCCTTCGTGATCTGACGCGATTGCCCGGCCAGAAGTTTCTTATACGCCACAATGCTGTCGAAGGTCCCACCACTCGGAGTTGTTCCGCTGGCGTCGACCGGCAATCCAATTCGGTAGCGAATCCAAGCATAAGTGAACGGTGATTGGCTAAAGTCAGGACGCCTCCCCTCTCTCATCGTTCGGTAATTGTCTCGCCAGCCGCCAATCGGGTCGAAGTTCTCCAAAGCGAAGCCCGGCGGATCGATCTTGTCGTGGCATGACGCGCACGATTCGACATCGCGATGCTTGGTGAGTTGCTCGCGCAGCGTCGTTGCTCCGCGAATATCGGGCTCGACCGCCGAGACATTGTTGGGGGGCGGAGGTACGGTCAAGCCGAGTAGTTTCTCTCGAACCCACGCGCCTCGCAAAACTGGCGACGTGTTTGTACCGTTGGCCGTTACCTTGAGGATGCTGGCCTGAGTCAACAAGCCTCCGCGAACGCTATCCTTGGGTAGCGTTACTTTGCGATACGCCTGGCCAACGACGCCAGTAACTCCGTAGTGCTTCGCTAACCTTTCGTTCAAAACAGTGAAGTCCGAGTCTAAAAACGTCATGACATTCAGGTCTTGATCGAGTACCTCCTGAAAGAATCGAGTCGTCTCTTCAATCATCGACACTCGTAGCAATTCGTCGAACTCGGGGTACAAGTTGGCATCGGGTTCTGTGAAGTCGATATCTCTCAGATCGAGCCACTGGCCCGTGAAGTTTGTCGTGAACGCCTTGGCTCGCGAATTGCCTAACATCCGCTCCGTCTGTTGTCTTAAGACTTGAGGATCGCTCAAATCGTTTCGGGCAGCACACGCCGTAAGTTCGACGTCCGGCATGGAACTCCAGAGGAAATACGAGAGACGCGAGGCGATCGCAAATTGGCTGACGAACTGATCTTGCGTCGGCTCGTCGAGGAATAAAAACTCAGGCGAGCAAAGCACCGCCTTCAATCCGAATCGCAAAGATTCCTCGAACGAACGTCCGACGGTTAACGCCGACTCGACCAAGCCGACATAGTCCTCCGCTTCCTCGACGGTCGTTGGTCGGCGGTAAGCTTTCGGTAGAAGCTCTCGGAGGATGTTCCTCGCATCCTCTAGTGTTGCGTTAGTCGGATCAACGTCGCCAAGCAGCTTGCCACGGCTCCGAGGTGGCCACGCCTCAAGCGGTCCTTCGATGGTGATATCGCCGATCTCTATTCCCGGTTCCGGATACGTATCGGCATCCTTGCGAGTATCGCGAGTTCCGTAACATTTCGGTTGAAAAGTGCCACCATCTTGGACCAATCGGTCTGTGAACTCGATCGTCGTCCATTCGTTCGGCGGAACGTCGTAGTAGCCGACGAGATGCTTCTCGCGGCGTCCGACGATTGTGTCTCCGCCGTAGATGCGAAGCGTGACGGGCGCGGCGCTCTGTATTGCTCGGACACGGATCGTCCCGCGATACGTTCCTGCTGGCGCTCGCAGCCGCGAGAAGTTCACAAGATTCGTAGGACAATAACCGGATTGAAAAATGACGAGTCCGTCGTCGGTCTTGCGAAACATTTTTCCAATTTGATCGGCGAGTTGTGGCTGGCCCAGCCAAGTCAACTGATCCAACAAATTCGTTTCATGCTTTAGGTACTTCGGTTGCTTCGGTGGCCCAAAAACGGCGTCTAAGGTCGCATCGGCGGCTCGTAGATACGCGTGCATCGCCTCGGGAGAAACTGCAAGGCCCTCGCCGACGTTGTCGAAGCCAGCTGACGGCGTGTCCTCTGGCAGTAGTTCCTTGACTCGGACGTAGACGTCAAACAAGTCGCGGACTGTGTTCTCGTACTCAACGCGATTCAGCCGTCTGAGTACAACGTCGCGACGCGAATTATCCGCTCTGGAAATCGCTCCTGCTATGTCGGCCAGGACATCCGCCTTTACCTTAACCGGCAACTGCTCAGAATCGGATGGAGGCATCTCGCCCCGTGCGATTCGATCGTGGATCAATGTCCAGCGCCGCGTTACCTCCTTGTCTGCCAAGTCATTACTCAGACTGTCGAGGTCCAGTCCAGCTTCAGCGTCTTCGCCTTGGTGGCAATCGGAGCAATGCGACTGGATCAGCGTTTTAACGGAATCGGGCCACAATCGAACTTGGGCATGTGCGGTTTGCACGAGTTGGCTGCAGACAGCAGCGGCGAGCAACGCTAAAGAGTGAGTCTTTCGCATTTCTGTAGTCTAACCGATGACGTCTCGTGGGTCTTTGTCGTAGTGGGAATCGGGAACGCAAGATACGTTACGAGGACTGCGGCAAGTTGCGATCAAGGAGCTGAAACGCAACTCGGCTCCATTTGTTGACAAGTTGCCGGATGTGAAGTCGTTCGGGCGCAGATTCTATAGATGCGAAACGGCAAATCTAAGTAGGATGGACTTCCAGTCCGTCCAGCGGATTCGGACGGACTGGAAGTCCATCCTACAAACTTCCGCCGACCGCAGTTGACCTCGCAAAGAGAGTCAGCTCGTCTTCGGGCTCGCTAATGCGATGGTCTCTTTCACTCTTCGAATCTGACTTTGTCTTCGCCAATCAATCGAACTAGATCCGGAAGGTCGTAGACCTCAAGGGCCCCGTGGACGACGCTATCGAGTTGGCCGCTGGGGACCGACTGTTCCACGAGAGATGACCAATCACGCGGCGTGTTGCGGAGCGTGACCGAGGCAAACAACTCAGGACGGAGCGCTGCGGCGTGAAGCGCGATGATACCGGCCTGTCCGGCGCCGACCAGATGAACGCGACGAGGCTTGTCTTTGGGTTTCTGATAGTACGCGACGAAGTGCCCGGCAGATAACGCGTCTTCGACTCGAAGGCCCAAGAGCGGTTTCCCTAGTAGATAGGCGAGGTAATACGTCTTCCAGTCCGTTAGCAGTTCGCTTCGATCGCCCGACGCGGTCTCGCCTTGTCCACGAAGATCCACTGATACGACGGCATAACCATCACCTACGAGTTGCTCGATTGGGCCGTCTGGCTCTGAGTCGCCAAGCTTGCCGCTGTCATGCAGGTATAAGTAGGCGTCGTCTTGTGGCGAGACAGGGTGAAAGGTTAGGCCAGGAATGGGCACGCCGGAGTCCGTCCGCAGTACAAGCTGGTCGATGTGGTATTCACCTCGTTGAACGCGACCCGCATCTTCGAATTTGGGCGGCTTAAGATCTTTGTTTTTGCGCACACTAACTTGCTCACGAATCTTGTCCGCCATCGCCTCTCGCGACTCGGTCTTCCACAACTCGAGGCGTTGCTTTTCGAGTTGTGTCTGGTGTTCCGCGTTGAGATCGAACACTGAACGCTCGCCGGTCAAATTCAACACCTGCCCGGACTCCGTACACAGCAACTCACTTGGCGAGCGTGTTGCTAGTTCGGCAATCGGCACCGCTTCATCACGGTCGAGCAACCAACGCTTCATCCAATGCGCGATGGTCGCCAAATTCTGTGGTTGAACACCGTGGTTGCCCTCGATCTCGACAAGATCGACGCGTTCGGGAAAGCCCAGCCGACCATAGATGCGTTTCGATTGTCGATAGTTGTCCCACGCTCCCTGGTAGTCAAAGTAGTCGCCGGTCGTTGAGCTAGTTAAGGTTGGGCGAGGTGCTCGCATCAGCACATAGTCGGGATGATCGAGCCCGAACGCGATTTGACCGAAGATATTCTGTTCGGCATCTTGCGGGCCGATGGTCTCGATCAAGCGACGAAAGGTTGTGAGATAACACGCTGGTGCAGCACAAGCCACCCGTTCGTCCAACGCCATCACATAACTGGTCAATGTGCCGCCGCCAGAACAACCGGTGTACCCGATGCGTGCGGGATCGATTTCAGGGCGACTGACAAGATAGTCGATCGATCGCATCCCATCCCAGACGCGATACGTTGCAGTGTTACGTCCAACCAGCGTCGAGCCCACACCCATCAAGAAGTGCTCAGTCGTCGTGCTAGAATATTTTGCGTTCCCCTTGTCATCGAGGATCTGCGACCGTTCGCCTTGGCCGATTGGATCGAAGCATAACGCCGCCATACCTTGCTTCGCCATCATGATGCCGAAGCGTTGGTTATAGTCCGCTGTCTTGCCCGTCCGGCTGTGTCCGCTAGAGACAACAACGCCCGGAAACGGGCCTTGGCCATCTGGAATATAGAAGTTCGCCGTCACATGATGCTTTGGCTGACTCTCGTAGATCACAAGTTCGATCCGATATCCGTCCGCTTGAATCGTCCGAACTGTTACGGCGTTTAATGGCGTGCGCGCAGGGAAGCCGCCGAGTTGCAGCGTGAAGAACTCCCCTAGACGCTTTTGATACGCATGGATCTGTTCGGGAGTTTTAAGCTGCTCGTAAGTCTCGCGCCGCCGATCCAAGGCCGCGTATGCCTCTTGTTGGAGGTGTGTGTAAAGTGACGCAGATGCTCGTTCATTCTCGTTCAGGCAGTTCAATTCTTCCGCATTGGCGACTGGATTGAAAAGCAAGAGGAAGGCAGAGAGCGAGAGGAGGGGGCGACTCATGGCTAATTCTCATTGGTCGGTGAGAACGGAAGTTGGTGGGGCGGCTGTATAACTCCTTTCTTCGCTTGCTAACTCCCTGTTGTCAATGGATTGATCGCAGAGAGTTCGAGCATTCCGCCAAAGCTCGTTCGCAGTCGCCAACGGAACGGACTAGAATGCGGCGGTTGAATAGGGCGGCTCGCGCCGAGTCGACGTTGCTATGCTTGGGAGAATCCACTCGTGAAGTACTTTGCCATCGTATTCTGTAGCGTGGCCGGATCCCTGTTGGCGTCTTCTTATGCTGATGCAGAAGAGGAGGCGGTTCGGCCGAACTTCGTTATCGTACTCGTCGACGATTTGCGCTGGGATGAAATCGGATGTATGGGCCATCCTTTTGTGCGAACGCCTAATATCGATCGGATTGCAACGGAGGGAGTGCGGTTTCGGAATGCCTTCTGTTCGACTCCGTTGTGCTCGCCAGTTCGGGCGTGTCTTTTGACGGGTTTGCACACGCATCATCATGGCATTCTCGATAACATCAATCGCAGCGAACAAAGTCACCGGCTGAAGACCTTTCCGCAAGTTCTTCAGCGCGCCGGATACGAGACCGGATATGTCGGCAAATGGCACATGGGAAACGACGACACGGCGAGACCTGGATTTGATCATTGGGTCAGCATGAAAGGACAAGGCACTTCATTCGATCCAACGCTCAATGTGGACGGCGATCGCAGGCAATTCAAAGGCCACACGACGGATGCCTTGAATGAGAAAGCTCTGGCATTCATCGCGAAGGAACGAGATAAGCCCTTTTGCTTGTACGTCGCTCACAAAGCCTTGCATCCCGAGTTGACGCAACGCGATGATGGAAGCATTACCGATCCCGGCGCCGCGCACTTTCTTCCCGCCGAGCGGCATCGCGAGCTATACATGGATGACGCGATTCCGAGACGCCTGAACGTAAACGACGCGGCGAGGGGGAAACTGGCGTTACTCCGAGATATCGAAGGCGTACCGCCACTCAGCCCGCGAACCGGAACTGATGATGAAACCGTTCGCGAGCGACTCCGCATGCTGGCGGGCGTTGACGAAGGTGTCGGTCAATTGCTCGCCGAGTTAGAAACTTCGGGCAAGTTGGATAACACAGTCTTTGTTTTCATGAGCGATCACGGGTACTGGTACGGCGAGCACGGGCTGAGTGTCGAGCGGCGTTTGGCTTACGAGGAGGCGATTCGGATTCCGCTGCTGGTTCGATATCCGAAGATGATCAGGGCTGGAGCGTTGATCGACGAGTTCGCGCTGAGCATTGATCTGGCACCAACGTTGCTCGAGTTGTCGGGAGCATCTGAAGAACTAGCGGTCGATGGTAGAAGTCTTGTGCCGTTATTGCGTGGCAAGCAGCCTGAGAATTGGCGCAGCTCGTTCCTGATTCAATACAACTCCGACACTGTCTTTCCTCGTGTTTATCAAATGGGATATCGAGCGATTCGGACGTCGCGTTGGAAGTTCATTCGCTACATCGAGTTGGATGGGATGGACGAGCTTTACGATTTGAAGAACGACCCATACGAGATGCGGAATCTGTTTCGCGATCCGGACTCGAAGAACGTGTTGCAGGATTTCAATTCGCAGCTGGATGAGCTGCTGAAAGATTAGCCATGACGAGAGCTTTATGGACCAGCCGAGAATTCTGGCGGAGGGCATTGATCGCGACTTGGTTTGTCGCGTTTCCGGCTTTTGCCTCGCTTGCTGGTGACGAGATCGAGGTCATCACCGAACGCGACGTCGCCGTTCCGATGCGAGATGGCGTTGTGCTGCGAGCGAACGTCTTTCGACCGGACGGCGACAACAACTTTCCGGTCCTCGTGTTACGGACGCCGTATGGCAAGCCGACCGGGGGCATGGATCGTTATGTAAAGGCGGGCTATATCGTGGTGACTCAAGACGCTCGTGGCCGATTCGCGTCGGACGGGAAATGGGAATCCTTCCTCCGATTCGAAACGCACGATGCCGAAGACGGCTTCGACACCGTGGAGTGGGCCGCCAAGCTTCCTGGCTCTAGCGGTGTCGTTGGAACATTTGGAGCATCTTACAACGCGTTCTTGCAATGGCGGCTTGCGGCGTTGCGTCCGCCGTCGTTGAAAGCGATGGCCGCGTATAGCATTCCAGCACGTTATACCGATTTGGAAGGTCCCGGCACGATTCGTCCTGGTCGTCGGTTGCATTGGTGGGTGACGAGCATGTCGCCTGATATGCGAGATCGTGGAAGGCGTCCCGGCGTTAACTCGAAAGCTGAAATTCGGAAGCTCTGGGATGCTGGCGAGTCAGAGAAATGGCTCAACTTTCTGCCGTGGAGCGAACTGCCTGCAGATGCCTGCGAGGATGAGACAGCTTATGTCCAAGCTTGGTTAAAGAACCCGCACACGGATCCGTGGAAGTTGCACGAGGAGGTGAAGAACATCGAAGTCCCGAATCTGAATCTCATCGGGTGGTGCGATCACTGCAACGGTAACATGCTTTTGGATCGAACAATAAGAAGCGAAGGAGCGACGCAGGCGGCTCGTACTGGATCGCGAACGCTGATCGGACCATGGTCTCACTCGAAACGCCGCAAGTACGGAAACATAGATTTCGGTGCGGAGGGAGAAATCGATGCGGTCGCAATGAATCTCCGTTGGTTCGACTATTGGTTGAAGGGAAAGCAAAACGGGATCGACAAATCTGCGTCGTATCGGATCTTCGTCATGGGCGAGAACCAATGGCGAGACGAAGACAGCTGGCCGTTGCGGCGAGCACTGAAGCGAACACTCTACATCGAGAGTACAGGGATCGCCAATTCGCCCGCTGGGAATGGTCGGCTCGTGCGGTGGCAGCCAGCAAGGTCGGGGAGCGATCACTTTGAATTCGATCCGCGTGACCCAGTTCCGTCGCTTCATGGTGCGCCGCTGTATGTAATCCCCACAGACCAGCGCCCGCTCGCTGAACGGGATGACATCTTGGTTTATCAGTCGGAACCTCTCTCGGAGCGAATTGAAGTCACCGGAAACTCTCGCGTCGAACTTTACGCCGCGTCGTCTGCCCGTGATACCGATTTCTTCGCCCGTCTGATTGATGTGGCACCTGACGGGATGGCTCGCGATGTCTCCCTCGGTATGGTGCGCGCCCGTTATCGGCGTGGCCTCGACAAACCGTCCCTCATCAAGCCCGGCGACATCATTCATTACACGATCGAAATGGATCCTACGTCGAACGCGTTTTTGCCTGGGCACCGCATTCGATTGGACATTACGAGTTCAGACTTTCCCAACTACGACCGAAACCATAACACCGCAGCAGACCAGAACGCTGACGCGGAACTGAAGATCGCCCAACAGACCGTTTACCGTGGCACCGGAAATGCCACGCGAATTATCTTGCCTTATATCCAAAACGAAAAGAGTGAGCGTTAAGCGTACTCGTCGTTGCCGGGACTTTGCCAAACTTGCAAAAGGAATGTTCATCATGCGGAGCAAAACTGCTGGAGTTGTATCGATCTTACTAGCGCTCTGCGCGACGGTTGACGCCGAGACCATAATTCACGCCGGTCGGTTGATCGATGGGCGAAGTGACAAAGCGCGTGAGATAGTGTCGCTGGTGATCGATCAGGGACGCATCGTCGGCATTCGAGCGGGATATGTCGAGGCGACCGAGAACGACACGCTGATCAATCTACGTGAGTGTACGGTGATGCCCGGCTGGATGGATATGCACACGCATCTAATGTCCGAACACCACAAGAAGGTTTACTCGGACAAGTTCTTTATGAACGAAGCAGACTACGTGTTGCGTTCCACGAAGTATGCTGAACGGACTCTGATGGCTGGCTTCACCACGGTCCGCGACCTGGGAGACAACGGAGTCAACTCGGTCTCTCTGCGCAAAGCCATTGACGCTGGTTGGATCGTTGGACCGCGTATCTTTACGTCAGGGAAAGCGCTTGCCACGACCGGTGGCCATGCTGATCCAACAAATGGTCTTAAAGGAGACTTTCGTCGAGATGCGGGGCCCGTCGACGGTGTTGTTAACGGCGTGGATGATGCTCGAAAGGCGGTTCGACAACGCTATAAAGACGGAGCGAATTTGATTAAGCTGACAGCGACCGGTGGCGTCCTCAGTCTGGCCGCCAGTGGCCAGAACCCGCAGTTTACCGATGAAGAACTGCGAGCGATCGTCACGACTGCGAAAGATTATGAGATGACGGTGGCCGTTCATGCTCATGGAACCGAAGGGATGAAACGAGCCGTTTTGGCCGGCGTCGATTCGATTGAGCATGGAACGTTTATGACGGATGAAGTCATGGAACTAATGAAGGAGCGCGGGACGTATCTCGTACCGACGATTTCAGCGGGGGTCTGGGTTGCGGAGATGGCCGAGGTAGACGATTACTTTCCCGAAATCGTTCGCCCCAAGGCGGCCTCGATCGGGCCAGTTGCTCGTAGAACGTTTGCGCGGGCCTATGCTTCGGGAGTCAAAATCGCATTCGGGACGGACTCGGGCGTGTCGAAGCACGGCGAGAATGCTCGCGAGTTCGAGTTGATGGTAGCTGGAGGGATGCCACCGATGACGGCAATTCAAGCCGCGACGCTGGAAGCTGCAAGGTTGTTGAAGATCGAGGACCGATTGGGAACTCTCGAAGCAAAGAAGATCGCTGATGTGGTAGCTGTTAAAGGGAATCCGCTCGAGGATATCACCGTGACTCGTGAAGTTGCCTTCGTCATGAAAGACGGCGTCGTGTACAAGGGCAAAGGACGTGTCGCGGTCCCTGAGGATTAGACAATCCTCTAATGACGCAACTGGGTTCGCGTTGTCCTGTACCGAGTCGGAGTACAACTTCGAACTGCGATAGCGCGTGCCACAGCTAAAAGGGGTTAGCGGTTTCCTAGAGCCTCACGATGTGGAAGCGAGACTCGCTGGATCTGCTCAGGTGATTCGTAGGGCACATACATGGCTCGCATCACCATCTGATATATCTCGCCTACCTCGCAGTCCGGAATGAAGTATTGGAAGTCCCACGCGGGGTTTCCTTTTCCGCCGCCCGATGGCGATTGTGTCAGCCTAATCGCATCCTGGGGGCGAAACATTTGTACGAACGCCATGCCGTTGCTGACAGCATAGTACCACGGTTCGTCATACTGATACTCCGAGTTATTGAAGGCCAACGTCAATGAGAAGTCGTCGTCGTGTTCAAAAACTCGCTGATCGTCGCGACCTGGATGGGTTGACGCAACTCCGTGTTTTGGCGTAACGCCGCGAATCCAGCGAGTTGATTCGTCCTTGCCATCGGTACGGCCTCGGAAGTGGATGTCGAGTGATTGCGGTTGGTGAATGTAGCTGGCCCAAAATAGTCCGATATAACCGTTGGTGAACGTCTTTGCGCGCGGGATGCACTCCAATGTCATTTGGATCGTACCGTCTTCGAGCATGGCGTAACGCAGCACACTTTCCAATTTCCAGTGTGGCGACGGGGCTTGATAGAGTTCGACGATGTGTTCGTTCACAACTCGCAACTCCATCGGTGCGTGACGCGGCTCGAACAAGATGTTGCGATCTGTTTGGTTGGTACCGTCGTGAATGTGTTCATAGTTCAAGCCCGCGTAAGCCGGGACAAATAGATTGTCGTTTCGCTGCGAGTGAGTTAGCGAGGCAACTCCGCTGTACTTCGCTCGGTGACCGGCGAGCACATCGTCATCGACCGCTCGGTTATCAACGATCACGGCCCGAACGTCACCTCGTTCCAGGACGTGGTAGCCGGAATCTGGGACGGTGTACTTGATTGTTGGATTGGCCAGCGTCGTCTCACCGGCAAATGTGGCGGATTGGGCATGGAAGGTCGTCGTAGTCAATATCGCGAAATACCACGCGGCAACGCCGAGTGAATTGAATTTGGACATCATTGAATTCTTAACCAAGCTGTTCGCCAGTTGAGCCGCAATGGGAGGGTGTGGAATCATGCCGTTGGCAATTCGAATGGCTTGCGATATGTGCGAGCCAGCAGCTTGCTCGCCGTTGCGTTGTCGACGAACGATTCCTCTTCGATCTTCAAGTGCTGGCCGAGAGTCAGTGGCGTTTTGCTCAGAGCAACGCCACTTTCTTCGAGATATTGTACGGTTCGAGCGACAGTGCGCGCGACATCCTGATGCAGCTCTGCCTTGTCAACGGCAGCTTTAATCTTGGCGGTGGGCATGGTCTGCCCGACTCGATACGAGATGTTTCCGACATGGCATAGAGAAGTTGATTGATGCCCTTCCGTGATGTCAGCGTTCAAGTCAGCTCGATTGCCACTACGTACGGCTTTGATAAAGTTGGCGAAATGGTTTTCGCTCGGGCCAGTGAATGCTTTGACAAGTTTGCCGTCGCGGTCAAATAGTGATTCTTCGGCGATGAAGCCTTCGGTGCCGTGGACGACCCACCCAGCTTTGAATTGCTTCGAGAACGGATCGCTCTTCAGCCCACGAACTTCTTGAACAACGGTCACCTTGCCAAAATCATGGGCGACGATTTGCGTATTAGGTGTCTCTCCCGCATCTTGGTAGCCCATTCGTCCACCGATGCTCAGCACAGATTGGCCGAGCCCTTCGAGTCCCATCAACATTCGACATGTGTCGATGATGTGGATGTTGTTGTTGCCAAGTTCACCGCAACCGGTGTCCCAATCCCAGTGCCAATCGTAATGCAGGTTAGGGCGAGTGAGTTTCGTCATCGGAGCGGGGCCAAGCCACAGGTTGTAGTCGATGTTCTTTGGCACATCGTAGACGCCTTTGGAACCGATTGAACCGCGAACGCCATAGATGATGCTGCGAGCGAAAGTCACGTCGCCGAGCTTGCCTTGCTTGATATAGTCGGCTGCGGCCTGTAACGCTCCTATCGAACGCCGTTGGGTGCCGGCCTGACAAATCCGTCGCGTTGCTGCTGCGACTTCGATCATCCGTCGGCCTTCGACGACATTATGGCTGACGGGTTTCTCGACGTAGACATCCTTGCCGGATTGCATCGCCCAGATCGCGGCCAGCGCATGCCAATGATTCGGAGCAGCAACCGAAACGGTGTCGACCGTTTTGTCATCGAAGATCTTGCGCAGATCTTGCACTGCTTGAGGGCGTTTGCCTTGCTGCTTCTCGACAGCGGCGGCTAATTCGTTTGCCAGCGTCTCATCGGGATCGCAGACATAGGCGACTTCGACACCTTCCTGCCCGGCGAACTCGCGAGCATGCACCCTGCCCCGAATGCGGCAACCGATGACTGCATGTCGAATTGTACTGTTTGCCGCCGCGCTCGCGGTGTCCTGCGCCATTATCAGTTGTGGCGTCGCGGCGGCGACAGCGGTAGCGATCATCGACTCTTCAAAGAAGCGGCGGCGGGTTACGTGTGCCATGTTGGGCTCCTGCGATTGGTAGCTATGGAGAGCAAAGTTCGAAATCAGCTTGGACGGGACGATGATCTGACGCCATCGCTTCCGCGATCACTTTCGGGTCGATCACACGAAAGTTAGCTGCTGGGCGGTAAAAGATGTAATCGATACGAGATTTCGGATTCGGTGACGGTGCGGAGGGGGAGGCCGGATCGTCGGAAGCGTTCGACCAACGTTTAAGCAAAATCTGAATCGGTTCTGCCTCCGGAGTCGCGTTCATGTCGCCTGCAAGGATCGTTGGGATGGAAGCGTCTTCGTCCGCGAACAGCGAATTGATGGCTTTCGCCTCCGCGACTCGGTCCTCGGGGACATTGTGTTGAAAGTGTGTGCTGATGAATCGTAGTGGCCTGTCATCCGGGCCGCGGACTGTCACGGCGATGGCCCCTCGCGGATAGGTGACGAGTTCGGGTGTGCTCTCCGTATAGGGAAGCGGTTGAATGAGGACATCTAGGATGGGCAGTCGTGTGAGAACGGCGTTTCCGAAGAGCCCGCCTTCGTAGTGTTGCGTCGGGCCGTAGCGAACTGCCATACCGGTCAGTTCGGCAAGTCGACGCGCTTCATGGACTCGCCCTGATCGCCGCACGCCGACGTCGACTTCTTGCAACGCGACCAGGTCCGGCTTCGAGCGGTTGATGACGACCGCAAGGCGCTCAACGTCATATTCCCCGTCCATGCCTTGGCCGTAATGAATGTTGTAGCAAAGCACTCGCAGCGTGCGTGATTCTTGTCCCTCAGTACCTGCCGTGAACGTCATTGCGAGTAATAACGCGAGCATCATCTGATGCGTCGCGGTCTTGAACGGTTGCACTGGTTGGTGTCTCATGTTTGCTTGCGTGGTTCGTTGAGAGGTTTCGTCGGGGGAGAATGGTGCGGCTTGTGCCGGCACCCTACCGTTCGCCGTGTTCGTTGCTCGCTATGCCAGATGCTTTGCAAACGTGTCGCGTGTATGCTGCCACATTGTGTCGGACAGCACGTGGCCAGTGTCTGATTCGATGAAATAAGTGAATTGGTCCGCGGCATTAGCGTTGGTGTATGCTTCCGCGATTTGTGCGACACCCGCTCGCGCCTCTTTGATCGGCGAGCCGCCATCTGTTTCGCCGAGGTTTAGATGCAGGGCGCGCGGAGCAATCAACGCGGCAATATCGGGTGTATCGCCAAATTGAAGGATGCCGGGAATGAAGTTCGGGAAACAATGGAGGAGCTTTGCGCGATGGATGGCTGAGTAGGTTGGCAGGCAACAGTTTCCGACCAAGCACTTCAGCCGCGGTTCCCAAGGGCCAACTAACCAAGTGTGTGTCGAACCCATGGAATGGCCGTAGCAGCCGAGTCGCTCAGCGTCGACTTCTTCACGGGATACAAGGTAATCGACCGCTCGCCGCATATCGAGAATGTTTTTCCATGCCATGCAGCGACCACCGACAACCTGTCGCAGAAATTCGAAACGCTCGTACGCGCTCCCTTTAAGTTTTCCTTCCGGGTCTTGTCGCTCCTCGAAGCAAAGTGCATCCGGGCACAGAACAACGTTGCCAAGTTTTGCAAGTGCGACGCCCGTATGATGCATCGGATTGCCCAAGAGTCCAGCGGGTTCACTCTTGCCAAGATGCCACTGGCCGGCGTGTTGATGCCAAATTGCGATCGCAGGAGCGGGACTCGTCGGGGTCACTCGATCCGGGACGAGAAGTATGGCCGGAACTCGATCATCCGGTTCAACCGCATAGTCCACCCACTGTAGACGATAGCCGTCCTTCTGCTCTTCGCGAATTATTTGCGGTTTTAGGTCGCAAGGCTCGGGCCAAGGTCCACCCAGACATTCAAGCAACTTACTCTTGAAGTCGTCCTGGGTGAGTGGTCCTTGTTGGTTCGTTTGAGCATGTGTCATGGGAGCTGTTCCCAGGGCCGATATTCCTGCTGCGATTGCAGATGACTTCAAGAAACCTCGTCGATCAGCTGGCATCGGTAAATACCTCTCTGTCTCGATTCGTGGCGGGCAATAAGGCAGGCGGGACAATGCATGATCATAGCTGTGGAGCTCCCCGTGAAGCAAATCGCTCGCAAGAGGAGCTCTGCGACGGATCCTGGCAACGAGATTCCGTGATCGAAACGCAGGCTCGCCGACCGCAACTCCGACACTCGCGTTATCGTTATACTGTGTCGTTAAACATCACCTTCGTGAACATCGAGAAAACCAGTGCAGAACGACATCATTCACATCCTCGTCGCAGTGATCCAAATCTATTCGTTCGTTTTGTTGGGGCGAATCATCCTATCGTGGATTCCGAACGTCGATCGTACGAATCCTATTGTCCGCCTGCTGTATCAGTTAACGGACCCAGTGCTCGAACCCGTGCGGCGCACTATCCCGCCACTCGGCATGATCGACATCTCACCGATTGTTGTCTTTATCGGGCTACGCATCCTGCAGAGTGTCTTGACAGGGATGGCGAACGATTTCTGATTCATCGTTCCGCGATGCCAATAGCCGTTCAATGACGAGAAGTTCGCGCATCTAGCAACGCGTGAGACTTGAACCGTTGGCACTAGCGGCGCGTTTTTCGCGGCTGTTGCCGGGCCCTATCTGCGGTTAGCGCCTACAGCTCTAAAGGTCATCGGAGCAACGGTCAATTGTTTTCTGGAAAGCACTTGACACTCTCGGGGAAGATGTATAGTGTACTGTAAGAAGTGGTACACTAATCGAGCGGATATGTTTGAGCTTCAAGTTACACCTGGTGGGAATCGGCCGATTTATCGGCAGATCATTGATCAAGTTCGGCAGGCTGTCGCCACGAGCGAGTTAGCCGTTGGCGACGGGTTGCCGAGCGTTCGGCAATTGGCTGAAGAGTTGGTCTTGAATCACAACACGGTTGCGAAGGCTTACGCCGAGTTAGTGCGTGAGGGAGTCTTGGAAAGCCAGCATGGACGCGGCGTGTTTGTTGCAAAGCGGCGTCGAGTGTTTTCGGCAAGTGAGCGGAAGCGGCGTCTCGATCAGGCGATGAACGTGTTTCTCTCGGAAGTCCTGACGCTGGATTATACCCCGCAGCAAATCGAAGAAGCCGTTGCCAAGCGACTCGATCAGATGACCGGCTCGAAAGCAGAAGAATCGGAGGGTGACTGATGCGTGAAGATAAGATCGCCATTCGCACGCGAGGTCTGACTCGCTACTTTGGCCAGAAGGCTGCATTGAGAAGCCTGACGTTGGACGTTCCGCGTGGTCAAGTCTCGGCGCTGGTCGGACACAACGGCGCGGGAAAGACGACGCTAATCCGGCTGTTGCTTGGGTTGTTGCCTCCCACGCGGGGCTGTGCCGAGTTACTTGGGTGTGACAGTCAATCGCTCACGCCGGAAGTTCGCACTCGCGTTGGTTATTTGGCTGAAGGACATTTCCTCTGGGGTTGGATGAAGGCCCGCGACGCGGCTCGACTGCAGCGGGAAACCTTTCCGCGTTGGGATCAGCATCTGTTTGACTCCATGCTCAAGTTCTTCGGCGTTTCCCCAGACTCGCGCGTTCGGCAAATTTCCCGTGGGCAGCGAGCTGGTGTTTCTTTGGCGATGACCTTGGCGACCGATCCAGAGTTGCTTGTGTTGGACGATCCGTCGATGGGACTTGATCCGGTGGCACGCCGAGCGCTGGTCGAAGGCTTGTTGGCGTTCGCTCGCCGAGACGACCGCACGATTCTGGTTTGTACGCATTTGCTCGATGATGTCGAACGCTTGGCAGATCGCATTGCGATTGTCAGCAGCGGAAGACTGCTCGTCGATTCGGGACTCTCAGAATTTCGCGATCGCATTGGCGGCTGGACGCTTGAGGCTGAGTTTGGCGCGCAGCAAGCCGCACAGATCCCCGGCCTGATCGATTCGCGACAGACACGCGAGCGAACTCACTTGGTGGTCGCCGATCCCGATTCGGAAACCGAAACAGCAGTCCAGCGAATCAGTGGGACAGCTCGTCGTGAAGAGCTGACTTTGGAAGATGCGGTCTTGGCATACCTGCGGCCAGCCGCGATGGTCGGGTCGATTTCCGACGCTTTGGAGAACGTGCGATGAAGACGATCTTCTGGAAGGAGTTGCGAGAGCATGCTCGATGGACGCCCATGGGCATCATTCCGATGGTCATTGTCCTCGTTCTTAAGTGGCAGAGCACCGAGTTGATCTTCGATTCGGGGCAATATGGGAACTCTTTGAGTTTGACTTCGCTTGTCGGACTGTTGGCGGCAAGTATCGCCTTGTGCTTGGGATTCGTGCAAACTTGGTCGGACCAGCGCCCCGCAGCGCGCGCCTTGCTGCTGCATCGTGGGATCACCGCAGATGCAGCGTTCTGCGGGAAGCTGCTGGCCGGCCTTTTGCTTTATACGGTTGCGGTGTTTGGCCCGTTACTGGGAATGGCGGCGTTCATCACTTCGGTAGGGATTGAATACCGAGCGGCCTCGCCTAGTGCGCTGATTCCGTCCGCGCTCATCGCCATCGCCGCGTTTAGCTGCTGGGCCGCAGGATTATTGATGGTGCAGCGGAACGCTTGGTTTTTTGGGAGTCGACTCCTACCGGGACTTACGGCAGCACTGGCAGTGTTTGCCTGTGGATCGCTGATGGATGTCGTTTTCTGGTTGGCGACAACAATCGGCATCGCGACGCTCGTCGTCTATCTCACCACGGCTCGAACGGTCTTCGTGAACAGCGGGCAAAACGCCACAGGAGTTGCACGCGCTGGTCTGACAGTTGCCCTTACTGTCGCAATACTCACAATGGTGCTGAGCGTCGCGATGATGGTTGAAACGTATCGAACGCGCGCAGCTTACGCGCGAGCCGCTGGGAATCACAATCAGTACACGGTCGAGTTTGGCCCGGACGGAGAACCTTGGCTGACTCGCTCACATTATTCTACCACGGACTACAAGTACGAGATTGATCAAGCCGCCAAGATGCTTCCCGACCGCTCGGTGCGCGATCAGCTCCAGCCGGTGCCGGCCGACTGGAAACCGCTGCATCAGTGGTCGAGCGCCGGTTACGGCTATGGCTATTCACGCAGCAGGCGTTTTATTCATCTCGGCGAGGCGTCGGTACCAAGTGGGACTGAGCATGTTCGCCGCTCGTGGGTCCTTGATCGGAAGCAAGATGCGATCTTGGTCTACGCGATTCGTCCACGAGCTTGGTATCGACTCGAGGCAACATTGCTTCCACCTGAACCGATTGGAACTTTTGGTGAAATGCGAAATCAGAGTGCCGTTGATGTCAACGGCAACTTCACCATTGTGACAACGACCGGCGTTTTTCAAGTGCCGGGGAATGGGACCGAAGTCGAGGTGATCTATGCTTTGCCCGAGCACTCGAAGGAACTCTTTTCCGAGATCCAGAGACAAACCGACCCGCAAGTGAATCAGCTTAGATTGTTGTTGCGATTCGGCGACCGGGTCGTCCTCTTGGAAACGGAACACGTTGATGATTCGCCGACGATGTCGCTCGGTCCGGTCCGCGGATTGGGAGTCGTGTATGGTTCAGTAGTTCAACTTCCGGACGCGCTCGCGACGGAGAGAACAATTAGTATTGCAAGAGATTCCGCGGAAGGCGGAGACTTTGTCGGGTTGGCACCCAACTGGTCACAACCGCAAAGACCGAGCGATTGGTTCCGGTTTGCCGCAGATGGGAAGATTATTGAAAAGAAGCAATTCACAGTCGGCTCCACCGCCGCCGTCGTCGTAGAAACCGGGAATTCTTTCGCGGCGTTCGTGCCGCCAGGTGCGTTCGCGATAGGATTTGCGATAGTGGCGATCGAAAATGGCGATAGCGGAATTGAACAGGTATGGAGTAACGCAAAGGCAAAACCGATCGAATCGGCGATACCCGTTGCGTTTGGCCTGATCCAGCCTCTGCTGGGTATTCTTGTCGCAGTTTGGGCAGCGCGCCGACGCAGGCTCGACAAGCGGGCGACAAGGCGATGGCTTTGGTGGGCCTTCTTCTATGGTCCCTGTGGAAGCTTGGCAATACTCGCGGCATATCCTCGCATCGTTCGAGAGTCGTGCGACGCTTGCCGCGAAGTGACACGAATTGACGTCGCGACTTGCGAACAGTGCGGCCACTCGCTTGACGAAGTGCCGAAGATAGGCATCGAGGTCTTCGATCAAGACCAGACCACTGCGACCGCCCCTCCGCAACCATCCGCGAGCTAGAGTCAAAGCTGTCAGACTCACGCCATCCGCACAGTTGCGAACTGGGTTCGCGTCGCACGTTACCCAGCTTGAAAGCCAAGTCCTGCCAGGATAAGCTGCGACTCTCGTCGGTATGCTACCTACTTAGTGGTCAGTGACAGGGACACTCGTCATGCGTTGGCGGTTCTATAACGCGAACGACTCGCGCGAAGTCGCCGAGCATCAGGCGACGCTCAATCGAATAGATGCCTGGTGGCGTGAATTTGCAACGAAGACCCGAGAGCTGGAGGCCCTTTTCTCTCAGGAGTGCCAGTGGGATTTGCCAGATTGGATGTTGCAGCACCTGAGCGCAATTCATCCTGATCTGATGTGGGAGTACGGACCGGCCGTTAAGTGCGAGGGGCATCGACTGGTGATCACACCAGAAAGCGCGCAGCATTTGCGCCCGTTGACAGCAACGATTATCGAGCGGGCGCCAGAAATCGCTGGTTGGGAATTCTACGCCTATCGAATGCCCGGAGATGTTAACGATGCACTAGCGACGGTCGAGGGGCGAACGGGTGGAGATTTGACCGATGTCATGGTTCGAGTGCAACGCGGCGAACACCATCGAATCGACGTCCGGTTCTACACACCGCACGCCAAGCACCACGAGGACGCGCAGGCCATGAATGACGCGTTCGTGGCAACGGAAACGCTGCTCGGCGAGGAGTGTCTCGATAAATGGATCGGAGTTATTGATATCGAGCCATCGAAAAAGAAAACCGGTTTGCTCGGGATGTTTCGCTCTAAAGAAACAAAACCGGTGGGCTTGATTCCCCTGGAACGCTTGCAAGATACGGTCACCAGTGTGATTGAAAGCATTCGGGATCAGCTCGCGTCGACGCCGCACTGTGATTGGACCAAAGACGGCAAGTGGACCATGTGGGAGCTGACGCCGCCGGAGATGGATGATTATCCAGAGCAGTCTGACTTGTTCGTTGCCAAGTCGCCGAATCCGAGTGCTTGGTCAGCCTCGCATTCTTCCGGCCTGTTCTACTCGGAACGATTCACCCGCTGCGGCGAAACGTTTTGCTATGTCAAGATCGAGGGCTCCGACGGGCTGGGTGACACCGAGTTCGCGGATAAAGCCGAGATCGAGGATGCGTTGGACGAAGTACTCGTGCCGTCCAAGCTTGGTGTCCAGATCGGTGGCGGGACGGGGCAACGCTATTCATACATCGACCTTGCACTGATCGATCTCGAGCGTGGTGTGGACACCGTTCGCGCGAGACTTCAGCAAGGCAATGCGCCCAAGCGGACTTGGATTCAGTTCTTCGACGCCGATTTAGTCGGTGAATGGATTGGTATCTACGACGACACGCCACCACCACCGATGGACTCTTTCGACGAATGACGGCTTGCGATAGGTGTGGAGCTTCCTTCTCGGTGTGTTCGTGAGACGCTACGCCCAATAGGTAGCGCGTACCAGATGAGATTGGGGTGTCCGCCCGATCGCCTGAATCGCTCCCGTATGTTCATGTTCCGTGATGAACAAGCGACATCGGCTCGTGAACTGACCAAGTTAGTTTGATCGTGTCAGCGGTTTTCAGTAGCATGGAGTCGGGCAACTTATCTTGGATAACTGGTTCGATTGATGCCGAATCGCGACTTGGAGCCTGAATTGATTCAGCGAGCGATCGCAGGAGATCGCGCGTCGCTGTCTCAATTGTTGCTCTTTCATCACGATCCCCTGCGGCGGCATATCGTTCACGAGTCGACCGGGCAGCAACTTGGCGTGATGCTGGTTGACGACATCTTGCAGCAGACTTTCGTGCGAGCGGCACAAAGTATCAAGACGTTCGAGAATCGTGAGGCGAGTTCGCTACGCGGATGGCTCAAGACGATCGCAACGAACTTGATCAAAGATGCTCGCAAGCGACGAGGACGAGAGCGCCGTGCAGCGGCGCAACACATATCACATTCGGACGACGGGTCATTTCTCCAAGCGGTCGACCGGTTGTCGGGCGACGTCACACCACCGATCAAACGTGTGCAGCGATCCGAGAGTATTCGCCGGTTGCGCGTGGCGATGGCAAGTCTCCCAACGGAGCAGCGAGACGTTGTCCAACGCTACTATCTCCAAACACAATCGCTGGAGCAGATCGCCGAGTCGACGGGCCGGACGATCAGCTCCATTCGGGGAAGTTGTTATCGAGCGAGAAAGAACCTACGCAGTTTGATGGGCGGTTCGTCGTTGTACTTCAGCAACTAGACACGAGATCCCTATGGCGGTCGGCTCTTCGAGTGAGCAACGAGCGAGAACGCGATCGCGGCAAGTGCGCGAGATCGTCCTTGACGTTTCCAACCGGCGTGCACGCGGCGAGCGAGTTTCCGACGAAGAGCTGTTGGCTGCCAATCCCGAGCTTGCTCCGGCGCTGACGCAGGAACTGGCGAAGTTGCACCGCATCAATTGCGTTCTTGAACAAGTTGACAACTCGACCTGCGCCGAAGCACTCGAACGCATCGAAGCTGACTGGGCGCTGGATCGATCGTCACGTGGCGTTGGTCCAGCCGACTCTTGGGCAAACAGTCGCTCTCGCAATGTTCTGTCTGGACCGGACGAACACGACCCGCTAACCGCATCAACTGCGGGTGACAGCGCAGAACGGTTGCGACGAGCTGATTCCACTGCGGCGACTGCACCAGATCACATCGGACGTTATCAGGTTCGTGGACTATTGGGTGAGGGCGGCTTTGGTCGTGTGTATTTGGCCTGGGACCAGGAGCTAAATAGACATGTTGCAGTGAAGGTTCCGCACGCACATCGTGTTGCCGAGCCGACTGACGTCGAGGCTTATCTCCGAGAAGCGAGGCTGATTGCGAACCTCGATCATTCGGGTATCGTGCCGGTTTACGACGTCGGCAGAACGGACAAAGGTTACTGTTATGTCGTTTCGAAGTTGATCCAAGGGGAAGACCTGGCGTCTCGGATGAAGCAGGAACGATTCGAGCCTCTGGCCGCAGCTCGAGTCGTCGCGCAAGTTGCGGAGGCATTGCAGTACGCTCACGACCAGGGTCTCGTGCATCGAGACATAAAGCCCGCCAACATCCTGCTAGATGGACGAGACCGAGCATACGTCGCCGACTTCGGGTTGGCGCTTCGAGACGACGTTCTCGTCGAAGGCCGGAGCTTCGCGGGAACTCCCGCTTATATGAGCCCCGAGCAAGCACGCGGCGAGTCGCATCGAGTCGACGGGCGTAGCGACATTTTCAGTTTGGGGGTTGTACTATACGAGTTGCTGACGCGGCGTAAACCCTTCCTCGCTGATTCGTATGACGAACTGCTGGCCTTGATTGTTGACATGGAAGTAGTGCCTCCCGGCGTGCTTGAAGAATTGCTCCCGGATGAATTGGAACGCATCTGCCTGAAGGCGCTGGCGAAACGAGCGGCGGATCGATACGCATCGGCCAACGAATTCGCCGACGATCTCTACTATCTCCTAAACGCAGCGACTGAGTCCTCGGTAGCCGCGGAGGACCCGTCGGAAGCGAAGATCGACCCTGAGCTGACACCGCGGGTAGTCCCCAAGGGATTGCGAGCGTTCGATGCGAATGACAAAGACTTCTTTCTCCATCTGCTGCCCGGTGCTCGTGATCGCAATGGGTTGCCAGAGAGCATTCGTCATTGGAAGCTGCGAATCGAGGAACGCGAGTCGGACGAAACTTTCTCGGTTGGCTTGATCTACGGGCCTTCGGGTTGTGGCAAGTCGTCGTTGGTGCGCGCCGGACTTCTCCCGGCACTGTCTCCGCGGATTCAAGCCATTTATGTGGATGCGACATCAGAAGACACGGAACAGCAACTTGTGCGAAAACTACACAAGCAGTTTCCCGATTTGTCGAAGGAACTCTCGTTGCCGGCCTGTCTAGCGACGATTCGCCGTGGCGAAGGGTTATTGAATGGTCAAAAGTTGTTGCTGGTTATTGACCAATTCGAGCAATGGTTGCATGGGCGACAAGAGGGGGATCGCAGGCAATTCGTGCAAGCCCTGCGCCATTGTGATGGCGAACACCTTCAGACGCTATTACTCGTTCGCGACGATTTTTGGCTGGCCCTGAGCCGCTTCATGCACGAATTAGAGATCGACTTGCTGCAAGGGAGAAACACGGCATTAGTCGATCTGTTCGATCCGATTCATGCTGCGAAAGTTCTGGCGTCATTCGGACGTTCGTTTGGCCGTGTTGCAAGCGAGCAAAGCGAAGCGAGTCCTTCGCAAGACGCGTTCGTCGTGCAGTCGATCGAGGCGCTCGCGGATGAAGGTAAAGTAAATCCAGTTCGTCTTGCTTTGTTTGCCGAGATGGTCAAAGGACGACCTTGGACGCCGAATACGTTGCGCGAGCTAGGGGGAGCGGACGGTGTCGGGATCGCATTCTTGGAAGAGACATTCTCCGCACGTGCGGGTAACTCACAGAGCCGTGCCCACGAGCAAGCAGCGAGAGCCGTTCTTGAAGCGCTGCTTCCTGATTCGGGCAGCGATATTAAGGGACACATTCGCTCTTATCCAGAACTGCTCGACATTTCGGGCTATGGCCATAATCCGCTCGCCTTCAAAGAGCTGATGCGCCTTCTCGACAGCGACACACGGTTGCTTACACCCGTGGATTCGGAAGTCAGCGGCGATGAATCGGCACCAGGCAGCAGGTGCTACCAATTGACTCATGATTATCTGGTCCCAGCGCTTCGCCAGTGGTTGACGAAGCGTCAGAAAGCAACTCCTGTTGGCCGAGCTGAGCTACGATTGGCGGAACGCGCGACCATGTGGAGTGCCCGTCCGGAGCGTCGGCAGCTTCCGTCGATTCTCGAGTGGTTACAGATTCGTTTGCTCACTCGTTCCTCGCAGTGGACTGCGAATCAGCGACGCATGATGCGAGCGGCGGCCAGACAGCAGGCAGTGACGGCGATCGTGGCCTGTTCACTCGCATTAATGTTCTTGCTGATGGGATCCGAGTTAACGACGCAAGCGAAAAACTTGCTAGTTCGCTTTCAGGCCAGTACCGCTTCGATATGGTTGGCTCTTGGACAGGACGACGAAATATGGGAGTTGCTGGCGCACGAAGCTGATCCAACACTGCGGACGCGTCTGATTCATCGTTTAAGTCCGCTGGTTCTCGATCCGGATGAAATTGTGTCCGCGCAGAGCAAGCAGGGAGACGTCTCGACGCGCCGAGCTATGTTGTTGCTTGCGGGCGAGTTGGTAGGTGATCCGACGGAACAGCCGAGTACTGCAATCTCACGCGCGGAAACATCCCCTAGAGTGATTCGAGATCTTTGGAAGATCTTCAACGAAGATCCGGATCGCGGAATGCACGCGGCTGCCGAATGGACATTGTTGCGTTACGGACAGGAAGCTGAATTGGCGAGGTCAACGAAAGACGCGAGTGCAGAATCGATTCGCGGAGACCGGCAGTGGTATGTCACGACGCAGGATCATGCGATGGTAATCGTGCCAGGACCAGACGATTTCATGATGGGATCGCCCGAAAGTGATCGTTCGAGCGGAGGTGACGAAGTTGCGCACAGCCAGCAGATTCGGCGTAGTTTCTCCATCGCCAGCAAAGAGACGACAATCGCTCAGTTCGAGCAGTTTCTGATCGAGAATCCGTCGCATCGCTACAATCGAGTTCAGCAGTCGCAACGCGCTCCGGATGGCCCGCAGACGTTTGTCTCTTGGTACGATGCCGCAGCTTATTGCAACTGGCTCAGCGACAAAGCCGGCGTGCCAGAAGAGCAATGGTGTTATATCCAAAATCGCGACAAGGAATACGCGGTGGGCATGACCGTTGCGGACAACATTTTTACTCGCAACGGATATCGCCTGCCGACCGAGGCCGAATGGGAGTATGCGTGTCGCGCTGGCACGACAACGGCGCATCACTTTGGTCGAGACGAGTCACAGCTTTCCAAGTACGCAGTCTTTGACGATGGAAAGTCTAGTGAGCCGATGAGTGTTGGGATGCGGAAGCCGAATGATTATGGTCTGTTCGACATGCATGGGAATGCCGCCGAGTGGTGTCATGATCGCTATCGTCTCATGCCCACCGCGCAAATGGTAGATTCGTTCGCTTCGATCCCCGGTCGCGAGCCGCGTGTCGTGCGTGGCGGCTCGTTTCGAGACGGTGCGATGCGGATTCGCAGTGCCGCTCGCGGGAAAAGTCTGCCCGGAACGCGAAACGCGGCGATCGGTTTCCGGGTGGCACGTAGTTATCCCTGATGCGAGAACACAACAAAACGAGCCTTTCCCTTGTACGAGCAACAGATTACATGCAGCCGCCCGATCGGGAGTGGCCTTGGGGAATAAGTCGCTAGGGTTCATTCGAACCTCTATTTGTTAGCTAACGCCCAAATGCTCAGTAGCAAACCCATTCGACCGCCAGGCAAGGCACAGGTCGGAAAGTAAGTACCGTTCTGCGGAGAGTTCGTCTTGGCACTGACCCAGGCCCTGTTCAACGAGATGGTCGACGAGCATGGTGCTGCGCTGTACCGAATCGCGTATCGGATGGTCGGGGATCGACATGATGCCGAAGATCTAGTGCAAGAGGCGTTTAGGTCGGCGTGGAACAGTCGAGCGAGATTTCGAGCAGACCTGGGTGAGCGAGCTTGGTTGGTGACGATTTTGCGACGGCGAGTTGTTGACGGCTGGCGAAAGCGACGCGCACGAACGATATCCTTCGACGAAGCCTCGATGGACCTTGGCAGTCCGGGCGATGATCCCGCTGCAAATGATTTCGAGGACCACGTCCAGGCGGCGCTGCGGCAACTACCAGACCAACTTCGAGAAACGCTCTTGTTGGTTGTCGTGGGCGAGCTAACCCACCAGGAAGTCGCCGACATGTTGTCCATCCCGCTCGGAACCGTGTTGTCGCGCGTCAGCCGGGCGAGAACTAAACTGCGAAAACTGCTGGTCGAACAAGAAGTCAGGAATCAGTAACGTTAACAATCATGAGAGTGACGAGCAGACAAGATCATGTGTGACGAACGGTCTGAACAACATCTCGACGCCGAGTTGCGGAATGTTGAAGTTCCCGGGGAGCTGTTCGCGCGTGCGAAACAAGTGACTCAGCTCACGGACGCCGCGATTGATTCAGCGATTTGTTCGCTCGAGACACCGAACGGTCTTGCAACGCGAGTAAGGATCGTCGTCGCCGATGCGTCGCTCGACGAGTCAATTCGGCTGGTCGAAGTTCCAGAGGATCTGCTCGCCAGTTTGCGAATCATTCCCGAAGTTCGTCGCGATTCGACGCTTCGGCGTTTCGTGTTGGCTGCTTCTTTGTTGTTGGCGATGACAGGAAGTTTCTTCGGCGCGCTCGGAGGATTAATGGCGTCGCTTCGACCTGTGGCCGACGCGGCGACCTCGCTCTACGTCATTGACGTTGGCCCGACGCAGCTTATGGCGATGCCTTCCGATCCCGTTCGCATCTCGTCCGACAAGATGTCGAGTCCGTTCGAGGGAAGAACGGTTCCGGTGGTTTGGAAAGGTGGCCCGTTGCAGGTCGATCTAGTAAGAATTGATGCAACCATGACGCCAGGTCCCGCCGGACAGTTGATTCGCGAAGTCGAGCGAGGCTTAGAACTCGGCCGTGATGTCTTGCTGATGCGATGGGATGCGTATGCCTCGCCACAACACGCTTCGCAGCGACTTCCCGAATTGGAGCAGATTCGGCGCCCGCCCAGGGCGGGCGTTGATCTGCCAATGGTCGCAGGCTACGACCGCTCCTTCTTGCAGCGATCGTCGACGCATCCGCCAGTGTTTATTGCGGGCCAAGAAGTTTTGAAGTCGATACGCGTGCCGCTTTCGACGTCGGTTGCAAGTGTCCGTCGGACAGAGCAATTGCTGAAGCTTGATCGGGTACCCGACGCACAAGAGATTCGCACGGAGGACTTTCTCGCGGTCGTTGACTACGGCTTTGCTCCGCCCAACGGCAACGATGTCTCTGTTACGATCATGGCGGGGCCGGCGGTGTTCGGTGACCAAGATCACTCGCTCGTACAGGTCGGTGTGAAGGCGGCTCGTCGCCTGGGTGATTCGGCGACGCATCTGTCGGTGGTTGTTGATGTCTCGCAAAGCATGCGTCAGCAACGACACATCGATGTCGTTCGCGATTCGTTACGAACGATGTTTGAACATCTCGGACCGGGCGATTCAATTTCGTTAATCGCAGTGAATCACGAAGTCACGCAGCAGCTCGATTTCGCGACTTCCGAACAGCAGGATCTGGTCTCGGACTGGCTCGCTGCGCTGCGAGCAGGTGGAGGCGATAGATTGGCAGTCGGAGTTCAAGCGGGATTATCATTAGCGCTCGAGTCGCCTTTCGACGATAGTATCGCGAAAGAATTGGTCGTTGTGACGGATGGTGCGGCAAGATCTTCGCGCGGCGAGCGCGCTCAACTTAGTGAGTTGCTTCGCGTTGCAGCGGAAAGTGGCGTTCAGGCCACGGTGCTACAGTTGGGGGATGATACGACGGCGGTCGCTCCGAGTGTGGATGGGAGTCCGACTCCCGAAGGCGGCCTTCACTTGGCGACCGTGTCCTCGGATGAGTTGTCGTGGAAGTTGGTTGAGCTTGTAACGGGCGTTTCGTCGGTTGTGGCCCGTCAGGCACTTGTTCACGTCGAATTCAACCCGAAAGCGGTACGCGCCTATCGCTTGATCGGGCATGGACCGTTGGCGACAACTGGCTTGGGGGAAGAGGTCTGGGCGACCGATCTGCGATCAGCTGAAGAGGCAACCTTGCTGTTTGAGGTCTGGCTTCGCGATAGTCTCGGGGACGAAATCGCTTCGGCGACCATGCATTGGATTGCACCAGAATCTAGCGAGGCGAAGCACAGCGGAGTCGCGTCGCTCAGCCGATACGGTGTGACCACCAGGCTTTCAGAGGCGCCAGCGTCCCTTCAAGCCGCTGCCATTGCAGCTGAAATTGGCCAACGATTTCGCGGAACTGGCAGCTTCGAGTTAGGTGGTGAAGCTGGTTTCCGCGAGCGGCGGAAGTCTGCTAGTTGGGCAGGAATCATGGACGCTGCCGCCCATATTGCCCCGGAGGTTGCTGGGAGAGAGGAATTTCAACGGTTGCTAGAGTTGGCTCGAAAGATGGAAGAACAACGCCGCCATCAACGAGCGTCAACGACACTGTGAGGGAACATGTGGGTGCGAAATCAATCGACGGTGACGAGTGTCCCCGGCTCTCCGAAATCTCATTTAGCTTAACATTACTGCTGGTCGATGGTTGATAGTCAAACGGTTTGACTATATTCTGGAGTGTAACTGCCTTTTGTGTCTGTTGTTGTGTCGAATTGTCCGGAACCATTTCGATGCAATTCGACGGTCGAAGCCGCATCTCTTGTGGTGTCGTTCTAGGCTCAGACACAACGCAAACGCTCCTATCTTCACTGCGAGCGATTAAAAGGAATTAATAGATGAAGACGCTGCCTAATTCGTTGCCGATTCCTCGAAGTTGGTTCGAACTTGTTTTACTGTTGAGCCTACTTGGAGTGGGACTGGCTGGCAGTTCAAGTCGCGAACTCGTCGCTGCAGAGCCTGCAAGAGAGTTTCTCAACGGTCTGCGCGATCGTGGTTTTCATGACATTGCTTTGGACTATTTGGCGATGATGGAGACAAGTTCGCTTGCTCCTGCTGAGTTGAAGGAAATCATTCAGTATGAGAAGGCCGTCACGCTTATTCAGGGCTCTCGGGCGCAACGGGATCAGGCTATCCGCGAGAAGTTCCTGGATGATGCACAAGTACTTTTGAAACAATTCACGGAGAGCCCTCGGACGGCGCAACACGCCCTTGCCAACTCGGCGCGCAGCCAACTCGGCAACTTGATCGTTGAACGAGCGCGGATGAAGGTCGAAGCTTCTAAGAAGGGCGATAAGCCGAAGCTGCTCAAGGAAGCGAATGCGCTTTACGAGCAAGGGTACGGCGTCTTCACCGGTATGCAAGAAGCTGTTCGTGTACAGCTAGAGCGAATTCCAAAAGTGCTGGATCTGAAGGACAAGCGTCAAGCTTCCATGGCCGAGCGGCGGACGCAGCTTCGCGCGGACTATTTGCAGACACAGTTGACTGCTGCGGCGATTCGCGAAGAGATGGCTGACACCGTCCCGGAAGGTTCGGAAGAGTTTAAGAGGTTATTGACGGAAGCCGCAACGCAGTACGACGAAATCTACAAGAAGTATCGTACGCGATTAGCGGGGCTTTACGCGCGAATGTATCAAGGCCGCGCCAATCAGCGAATCGGTAAGCTCCAAGATGCGCTCGGATACTACGGCGAGTTGCTTGACCAGCCCGATGAACCCGAAGCATTTCGATTGCTGAAAACCAAGACGCTTCGATTGGCGATGGAGGGATGGTTGCATCCGTCGGAAAAGAAATACGTCGAGGCGATCAAGCGTGGTGCCGACTGGGTGAAGAAGTCTCGCCCGACTGACGATCGCAACGTGGATTGGTTGGCGATTCGATTGAGCTTGGCGAAAGCGTACAAAATGCAAGCGGACGCTGCGGATGTTGGCGAAAAACGCATCATCACTCAAGCCACTTCGGATGCGAAGAAGCAGGCGAATTTCGTTGCCAGTAAAGGCGGTGAGTTTCAGGAGGAAGCAAGGCAGTTAGTCGCGGCGTTGGGTGGGCCTGATCGCACGGGCGAGAAGCCGGACCCGCAGACGTTCGACGAAGCAAAAGCTGCTGGCAAGGAGGCGCTCGATTCGATACAGACGGCTTCGTTGGTCGTCTCGCAGGTGCCTGCCCGTATTGCCAAAGAGAAGGACGAGAAGATCAAGGCCGAACTACAGGCACAGCTCGTCGAGGCAAAAAGCACGCTGGATAACGCTCGTTACGACGCGATGATGTACTATCAACTCGCTCTGCGGCTAGTGAACGAGGAAACATCGATCGACGATATCAATGTCGTGCGTTACTTCTTGTGTTATCTCTATTATCTCGAGAAGGATTATTACAGAGCCGCGTTGATGGGCGAGTTTGTTGCCCGACGTTACCCAGATAGTGCAGGGGCACGACAATGTGCAAAGATCGCGATGGCTTGCTATATCCAGATCTATGGCGAGACCAATCAATCTGCCGGCGCGCTCTTCAAAGAACTCGACCAGGACACAGACGGTTCGATTGCTGGTGAAGAATTATCTTCGCTGCCAGATATTGCCCGCGGCGCTGACAAGAATTCCGACGAGAAAGTGACAAGCGTTGAACTCGCAGATCGGCTGGTTGAGTTTGACGTGGCCCACATCGTTTCTGTCGCGGAGTACGTCGCCGACAAATGGTCAGACCAACCGGAAGCGGAAGAAGCCTTGAATACTTTAGTGCCGTTCATGATCAATGCAGGGGAATTGGATCGCGCACAACAGTTCCTCGCGAGGATACCGGAGTCCTCTCCCAAACGTGGCGATTCTGAGCTGAAAACCGGCCAAGCAATCTGGGGTACGTATCTTCGTGAAACACAACAACTGCAAAAATGGGAAGCGGATGGAGCTCCCACGGGTGCTGACATCGGAGCAAAGCGAGAAGAGCTGAATAACCTGAAGATGAAAGCCGAGGAAATTCTCGCTGCGGGCTATGGGCGGATCCCGGCTGCGGCAAAATCAAGTCGCACGATGGTCACGGCGTTACTTTCTTTAGCGCAGGCTTATCTCGAATCTCAACAAGCAGCGAAGGCGGTTGAGGTCTTAGAGAACCCAACTTTCGGCCCGCTCGTCTTGGTCAACAAGAACGATTCTGCGGCACAAGAGTCGGCGGTTATCGAAGAGATCTACAAGACCGCGTTGCGAGCGTACATCTCATCGCTGGGCGGAGCGGACGGAGAAGGCGCCATTGAAAAAGCGAAGGGCGTGATGGACAAGATGAAGGCGACGCTTGGCGGCACGCCGGAAGGTGAGAAGCGGCTCGTCTCGGTTTACGTTAACTTAGCACGGGATTTGGAGACACAGCTTGAATCAGCGACACCCGACGTAAAGCGTTCGCTTTCACAGGGATTCGAGACGTTCCTGCTGCAGCTGAACGAAGGGGCATCGGAGTTGAGCGTCTTGAATTGGGTCGCCGAGTCGTTCTCGAAGCTCGGAAAAAGTTTGGATAATGGTCAAGCGTTGAATGAGGACGCCAAGAAGTATTACCAAGCGTCGCTTGACGCGTTTCAGAACATTATTGACAAGGTAGATCTTGCGCCAGCGATGAAGGTTCAGGTTCAGCTTCGAATCGCGAGCGTACAAGGTGAAATGCGAGACTTTGAGAAAGCGGTCGGAACTTTCGAGGAGATCCTCGCGGCGAACGCGAGCGCATTGAATGTACAGGTGGAGGCTGTCAAGTTGATTGAGCTGTGGGCCAAACAGCCTGGACAGGAAGAGAAATACAAAGAGGCGATCGTCGGCGTTCGCAAAGAGGGTAATCCCAAGCCGATAATCTGGGGTTGGGGCGGCATTTCGCAAAAGACCGCCGGGAACTCAAAGTTCAAAGAGACATTCTACGAGGCTCGCCTCCACCTCGCTCAATGCCGATACGACCACGCGATGACAAAGGACGGCGCAGCGAAAGATGAACTCTTGAAGAAAGCGAAGCAGGACGTGAAGATAACGAACCAGCTGTATCCAGAACTTGGTGGTGAACGGATGAAGCCGAACTATGACAGCCTGTTGAAGAAAATCCAGAGTGCTTTGGGTGAACAGCCGGTTGGACTCCCGGGATTGTGACCCTTTATGGCCGACTGATAAGACATTGAGAATAAATAACTCGAAGGAGTTGCTGATGAGAACCGGTAAGTGGTTATCCATATGCTGTTTAGTCGTGGCGGCGGGTGTTGCTGACGAAGCTGCCGCGCAGTTCGATCAAGTCTACGGATTGCGTGGTTCGCCAACGAACGGGATCATTGCCGCCGCGACGTCCCCTGCCGAGGTCTTGATCGAAGTGCAAGGATCACAGCGATCGATTGCTGTCAACGAGATCCGTCGTATCACCCTGGCTGACGATCCACCAGAGTTGAGGCGCGGTCGAGACAACATCCTCAGCGGGCAGCTCGAGTCGGGTTATGACGATTTAAAAAAAGTCAACGTCGCTGACATTAAGCGAGCCCTTACCAAAGCTGATTTGCAGTACTATCTCGCGTATTGCCAAGGCAAGCTCGCTCTGACCGGTGGCGGAGACAAGTCGGCTGCGGCGAGGGCGATGATTACGTTTATTCGCGCGAACGAAAATAGTCACCATTATTTCGCCGCCGCAGAGTTGTTGGGCGATTTGGCGGTCTCGCTCGAAAGCTACGACGGAGCAGCCACGTGGTATGGCAAGATTGCTGAACAAGCTCCCTGGCCTGACTACAAAATGCGAGGATCGGTTCTTAAAGCACGCGCTCTGGTGCGAAAGGGCGACTTTCCTGCAGCACTGAGCGAATTCGAAGCCGTGATCGGCTCTCGAGTCGACACGCCTGCGGCGATGCAGGAAAAGTTAATGGCCCAAGCGGGCAAAGCGAGCTGTCTGGCCGGGACCGGATCGCCAGCGGAAGGGATTACGATCGCTGAGGAGATCATTTCAAAGAACAGTCCTGAAAACAACGCAGAGCTATTCGGACGGACCTACAACGCACTCGGAGCTTGCTATTTGAAGTCTGGGAAGCCGAAAGACGCTTTGATGGCCTATCTGCACGTGGACGTTCTTTTTTACGCGAACTCGGAAGTCCACGCTGAAGCCTTGTATAACCTGAGCAAGCTCTGGTTGTCCCTCAAGAAGCAGGATCGGGCTGACAGCGCGCGGAATTTGCTAACCGACCGATATGCGGGGAGCGTCTGGGCGAAAACTCAATAGCGGGCCGGTCATTTACTGCCCTGTCTGCGTGTGATTAGAATGCGACTGAATTAAAATATTTACTTGCCGACGATCGGCGAGACCACCTTACGAAAACAGTTTTTACAGAGACTTGGATCTTGGAGGCGAAAATGCGTCAGCGTGCTTTGCTATTTGGAACGCTTGTGGCTGTGATCGGCCTGCTCTTTCTCGATGGGGCATTTCAGGCAGCTAATATTTTCAGCCAAACCGCGGTGGCTCAAGACGAGGGCGGTGGCGGAGCCGCAGCACCTGCTGCCGCGGAAGAGCCTGCGGAAGATATGAATGCCCTGGAGTGGCTATATAATTCGCTCGGCATCGGCTACTCGTTACTTTTTCTCGGCCTCTCGTTCACGCTCGTTGCGTTTTTCGTGATGAACATGCTGTCGGCTCGACGAGAGAATGTCTGTCCTGTCAGCCTGGTCGAAGGATTCGAAGCTCATTTGAATGAGAAGCAATATCAGGAAGCGTACGAATTGGCGAAGTCTGACGAATCGTTCCTGGGCCAAGTCCTCTCGGCGGGGCTGGCAAAGCTGTCTGCCGGGTACGCACAAGCGATCGAAGCCATGCAGGAAGTTGGTGAAGAAGAAAACATGAAACTGGAACATCGGCTGAGCTATATGGCGTTGATCGGAACGCTCAGCCCGATGGTCGGACTGTTCGGAACGGTTCACGGAATGATCGCCGCCTTCATGACCATCGCAACCGCTGGTGCAACGCCCAAGGCATCTGAGCTGGCGGAGGGCATTTCGACGGCGTTGCTCACGACACTGCTCGGTTTGGCGATCGCCATTCCCGCCTTGGCTGCTTTCAACATCCTCAAGAACCGTATCGCACGGCTGGTGTTGGAAGTCGGCATCTTGAGCGAAGGATTGATGAGCCGTTTCGAGAAGCCTGAACAACAAGAGTAACCCCGAACGAGAGTAACCCAATCTGCCGACTTCGAGGTTCATCATGCGAGTAGCAAAGAAAACATCGGAGGGGATTCTCGAAGGAGATCTTACTCCAATGATTGACATGACGTTTCAGTTGATTGCGTTCTTTATGGTGTTGATCAACTTTTCGCAGGCCGAGCAGAACGAGGAGATTCAGCTGCCTGACAGCCAACTCGCCAAGCCGCCAGACGGTCCACTCGAGTTTCCGATTACGATCCACCTGACAACCGAAGGCATGGCGATCATCGGCGCTCAAAAAGTGCCGATCGCTGCTCTCAGTCCTTTCTTGGTCAAGGAGAAGCAAGTGCTTGCCAGCCAAGGCAAGGGCGCCAATGAAGCAACGATCATTATCCGAGCACACAGAGACGCTCAGACAGGTCACGTTCAAGAACTGATACAGAAGTGTCAGGAGAACGACTTCGAGAAGTTTGCGCTGCGGGCCAAGGAAGATGTAGGAAACAACTAGAGAGGGATAGAATCGTTTACGAAATGATGTTTGTTCGCGGGGCGAATGACGACGATACTGCAATACTGGATTCGATAAGACTATGAAAGTACGACACAACAAGGGTGGTGGCGACGAAAAGGTCGAGCTGCAAATGACGCCGATGATTGACATCGTGTTTCAGCTGCTTGTCTTCTTCATTATGACTTTCAAAATCGTTTCGCAAGAAGGCGACTTCAACATCAAAATGCCTTTGGCGGCACCGGCTGCCGGTGCGCCTGACGACTTGCAGCTACCTCCGATGAAAGTTCGATTGCGAGCTGACGCTGATGGCATGTTGGCGGGAATGTCACTCAATGACACGGGCGTCCCAACGATGAAAGATCTCAGGATACGGATCATTGGTTTTGTCGGAGACGACCGTGGCCCTGGTAGCATTCAAGAAACTGCTGAGGTCGAATTGGATTGCGACTATGGGTTGCGCTATGAACATGTGATCCAAGCCATCACGGCTGTCTCCGGCGACATTGATGGCGCTGGCAACGTCGTGAAGCTGGTTGAAAAGATCAAGTTCGCGCCCCCGCGTCAGCCGGCTGGCGGATAGCCAACCATCGTTGTCGTCATGTGCGGCGATTGGGCTCAGGCTATCGAATCTGATTCAGTGGCGCTTGCTCGTCGGGGACAAACGAGAACTCTATCTTTTGCGTCGTCCGCTGATTCCAGTTGGCTAGGTTGGTCTCCATAGCCATACTCTCGCTGCGAACGCTGTGGGCACTCCTGCGTATTTGAATTTTAAGACATCGTGCGGGTATGATACTTGTTTCGCTTCCTGCTTTTTCGCTTACTTCGCTTTATCCCGCCTTATGCCAAACCATCGAGCCTTATCTCTCGGGCGGTCTATCGGCGCAATCGTAGTGGTTGCGGCGGTTACCGTCGCGGCTGACCAGCCTGTGACAACGGACGTGAGGCGGTTTGAGCCCGATGTATTGCCAATTCTGCGGCAGCATTGCCTGAAATGCCACAGTCAGAAAGTTCGTAAAGGCGACTTGAGTTTGCAGTCAATCAGCGGACTTGCACGTGGCGGCGAAAGCGGTGAGCCGGTCGTTGTGCCGGGCGAGCCTGCAGTAAGTCGGTTGATCAATCTGGTTAAAGCGGGCGAGATGCCGCCCGACGGTGCTCGGCTGAGTGATGATGATATTGAAGTACTTGAAGCCTGGATCAACACTGCCGCGCGAAAGGAATTCTCTACCGTCAATGAAGCACTTAGCCCCGAATTGCTCGCCGCCCGCAACGTGCATTTCTTGTTCGAAGTCAAATGCCAACCATGTCACGGGCGGAAGAAGCAGGAAGGTGAACTTGATATGCGGTCGATGGCCTCCATCTTACGGGGAGGCAAATCGGGCCCGGCGTTGGTGCGCGGCAAGGCATCAGAGAGCTTGCTTCTGCGCCGGATTCACGACGACCAGATGCCTCCACGCGACGTTCGCTACAAACTTTCAATTCGCCCTGTTACAGAAACCGAACAAGAGCTGATCCGCGATTGGATCGACGGTGGGGCGATTGATCCGCCTCCGCCTCCGGGCGTGATCGACGACGAGGGCTTGCTGGTTAGCGACGCGGATAAGCAGTGGTGGGCGTTTCAATCGCCTTCTGCGGGTGCGATCCCGAATGTCGCAGATCCCCAGCAAGAACGAACCGAGATCGATTCCTTCTTGCTAAGCAAGTTGGAATCGCAAGGGCTGAGCTTCTCCGCGAAAGCAGATCGTCGAACGTTGATTCGTCGAGCCTACATCGACTTGCTTGGGATCGTGCCTTCGCCCGAGGCGACACAAGCGTTCGTCAATGATGCCACGCCCAATGCTTTCGACCGGCTGATCGAACGATTACTAGGTTCACCCCGTTACGGCGAACGTTGGGGCCAACATTGGCTGGATGCGGCGGGCTACGCTGATTCCGAGGGTTCCGCGAGCGCGGATACGATCTATCCGCTGGTCTACCAGTATCGGGATTATGTCATTCGCGCGATGAACGCTGGCAAACCGTACGATCGTTTTCTGTTGGAGCAGTTGGCGGGAGACGAGTTGGTCGACTATCGGAATGTACCGCGGATGACGGAGCAACTGCGAGACAACTTAGTCGCGACGGGATATCTGCGGACGTGCATCGATCCGACCACGAGTCCGGAGACGAACTTCCTTTACGATCGCTATCAAGTCTTGGCGGACACGGTCGAGATCGTCAGTTCGTCTTTGATGGGTCTAACCGTGCGTTGCGCGCGCTGCCATAGCCACAAGTACGACCCGTTACCGCAACGCGATTACTACCGCTTTACCGCGATCTTCGCGGCGGCTTACACGCCGAGTGACTGGGTCAAGCCTCAACAACGAACGATGGAGCTGGCGGGCGTCGAAGATCGCCGCGAGATCGCCGAGTTCAATGCAACGATCAACAATCAGATCCATCCTATCAATCTTCAGATCGCTGCTCTGAGCGAGAAGGATGCCGAGTTCAAGAAGCAAAAGGAGAGCTTGGAAGCTGAGAAGAAGAAGCTGGAAACGCAACTTCGAAAGCCGCCACAGGTTCAAAACCTGACTGACCTGCGCCCGGACGCGGACCCGTTCTATCTGTTGCGGCGAGGCGAGTGGAACAATCGTGGTCGCCGTGTGTTGCCTAATGTTCCGACCGTACTCAAGCGATCGCCAGAGTCGTTCCAAATCGCCAGACCGTTTGACGACGCGCCGACGACTGGCAGTCGACTCGCGTTGGCAAGATGGCTGACGCAGGATGATCACCCGTTAACTGCACGAGTGATCGTCAACCGCGTGTGGCAACATCATTTCGGTCGCGGCATCGTGCCCACCGCTGAAAACTTCGGAAAAACGGGCGTCGCGCCAACGCACCCGGAACTGCTCGATTGGCTCGCCGTAGAGTTTGTGAACAACGATTGGAGCATCAAGCAGCTGCATCGGCTAATCATGACTTCCAACGCATGGCGACAACAGTCTCGTCGGCGCGATGCCGGCGCGGCCATCGATCCTGACAACCACCTGCTGTGGCGGATGCCTTTGCAACGCATGGATGCCGAAGTGATTCGTGACTCGATGCTTGCGGTCGCTGGCAGATTGGATGGAAAGATGTTCGGGTCGGCGGTTGGAGTCAAGAGTTTGCCAGATGGTCAAGTGATGACGGAGGACACCGCGGAAGGCAACCGGCGCAGTGTCTACCTCTTGCATCGCCGTTCGACTCCAGTGACCGTTTTGGAAACATTCGACGCGCCGCGGCTGACAACGAATTGCATTCAACGCCATACTTCGAATGTCGTATCGCAATCGCTGCTGATGCTCAACAGCGGTTTCGCCGACCGACAAGCCACAAGCCTCGCGAAGGTGATCAGCGTTAAAACGAGTGACCGATCGCAACAAGTTACCGCCGCCTATGAAGCGGTACTCGGGCGCGACCCTAAAGAGTCAGAGAGCGAACTGGCTATTGGCTTCCTGCGACAACAAACAGATCGATACGAAGCCAACGATAGCACAGGGACTGCGCTGGTCGATTTGTGCCTCGTGTTATTGAATTCCTCCGAATTCCTTTATGTGGACTAACTCAGTAAAAACTGACAACTTCGATGAATTACGACTTCTTCAATCGCCGTAAATTTCTTAGCACGATAGGCCGATCTCTTTCCGGAATCGCGCTCTCGGATCTGTTGTCGCGAGAATCCGGGGCTTTCGAGCGGGATGTCGCCCTGAAGCAATTCGACTTGAAGCCGAAAACTTCGCGATTCGCTCCGCGAGCCAAGTCGGTGATCCAGTTGTTCATGCATGGTGGTCCGAGCCAAGTCGATTTGCTCGATCCAAAGCCATCGCTTGACAAGTACGACGGCCAGAAATTCCCCGGCGTGATCGATGTGCAACAGCCGGAACAGGCCGGCGGAATCTTGAAGAGTCCATTCAAGTTCGCGAAGCACGGGCAATCGGGCATCGAGGTCAGCGACGTCATGCCTCATGTCGCGAAGCATGTAGACGATCTTTGCGTGATTCGGTCGATGTGGACCGAACATATCAATCACGAGCCAGCTTTGTGGATGATCCACACAGGCCGCACGATTCCTGGACGACCGAGTCTCGGCTCGTGGGTTGTCTACGGCTTGGGTTCTGAGAGCCAGGATCTGCCAGCCTACGTCGTTCTCGACGACCCAAAGGGCTTGCCAGTCGACGGCATCCGCAACTGGTCGTCTGGATGGTTGCCGCCGCAGTTTCAAGGAACACGTTTTCGCGCGACAGGCACGCCGGTTTGGAATTTGAACCCGGCCCGCGCCGTTCCCGCACCACTGCAAAAAGCTCGCCGCGAGCTGCTTGCGAAGATCGATCAAGCCCATCGCGCCGCCAGGCCCGGCGAAGCGGAACTTGACGCGCGGATCGCCAGCTATCAATTGGCCGCGAGAATGCAGGTCTCGGCAACCGCGGCACTCGACCTCTCGCAAGAGACAAAACCAACACAAGCCGCCTATGGAATTGGCAACGAGACGACGGAGTCTTATGGTCGTCGCTGTTTGCTGGCCAGACGGTTGGTCGAACGAGGTGTGCGATATGTACAGCTCTTCATTGACGGCCAGATCTGGGACAACCACACGGGACTCGAAAGCGGAATTCGAGGAGCGTGTGCTCGAACCGATCAACCAGTTGCGGCTTTACTCGCGGACTTAAAGCAGCGCGGGATGCTCGACGACACGCTCGTAATCTGGGGTGGTGAGTTCGGCCGCTTGCCGATCTCGCAGTCCAAAAACGGACGAGATCATGGCCGGCAGGGCTTTACGATGTGGATGGCAGGCGGAGGAGTCAAAGCCGGTCACGTACACGGTGCGACAGACGAATTCGGCTATGCGGCTGTTGAAGAGCGAGTCAGTGTCCCTGATTTACATGCGACGCTTCTGTACCTGCTCGGAATCGATCATAAGGAATTGACGTTTCCGCGTAACGGCCTAGAAGAACGATTGACAGGAGTTTACGAGCCGCGCGTTGTCAGCGAAATTCTGGCGTAATCCATGCAATTCGCCGACCGAACAATTGAACTCGCGATGTTGGCCGCTTATCTGGTCGTCTTGCTGTGGATTGGAATTCGTGCAGCACGGCAAGTAAAGTCATCGGGTGACTATACGCTTGCCGGACGCAGCGTTCCTTGGATCGTCGTCCTTGCGACAACAGCTGCCACCATGATCGGTGGCGGGGCGTCTGTTGGAATGGTTTCGCAAGTCAGCCAAATTGGTATCGCTGCCGCCGTCATTACCTGTGCTTGGCATCTGCAGCTCATTTTCACTGGGCTTTTCGTCGCCCCGAAACTTCGTGGTTTGAATCTGATCACGGTCGGTGATTACTTTCAACTGAAGTTTGGACCTCTGGCACGTGAGCTGGCCGTGGTTAATTGTGTTGTCTTTCTCGTGGGTGCGCTGGCTGCGCAAATGGCGGCAATCGGCATGGTGACCAACACGATTCTCGGTGTGCCCTATGGAGCCGCGTTGTTGATCGGCGCGACGGTGACGATATTCTATTCCACCGTTGGTGGAATCCGTGCGGTCGTCAGCACCGATGTTCTGCAATTCGTGATCTTGGTCATCGGGATCGGAGCTGCGTCCGCGATCCTGATGTCGCAGCACGGTGGCTTCGAGGCGATGCGAGCCGTGGCGAGCGAGGGGCAGTTTCAAATGACCAGCCACTGGTCCGCGACCAAACTATTCAGCTTGTTCTTTGCGTTCTTACTAGGCGAGACGTTTGTCCCTCCTTACGCAGTGCGATGCTTTATCGCCAAGGACAAACAACACGCGAAGTGGGGAGTCGCCGGCGGTGGCATCTTTTTGGTGCTGTTTCTGCCAATTGCCACTTTCATCCTGGGCACGGCTGCACGAACAAACCCCGAAGTCCAATCGGCGATCGAAGCCGAGAAACAGCAACTGCTCGTTGCGGCGGTCGATGCCAGAATACCGCTGACCGAAGAGGCCGCGCAGCAGCAAGCGTATCAAGTCGCGTTCCCTACTCTGGTTCGAGTAACGTTTCACCCGGTGTTTGCTGGAGTCATGATCGCGGCCATCATTGCAGCGGTGATGTCGTCGGCGGATAGCTGCCTTTCCTGTCTCGCGACGGTGGTGATGGAAGACGTTTATCGGAGGCACGTCGCCCCGGGAGCCTCAGACAAGTTTCTACTCCGAGTAGCACAGGTCAGCACGCTCATGCTGGGAGCCGCCGCGGTCGTCGGCGCATGGTTCTTCAGCAATGTCGCCGACATCCTCGTCTTCATTTATGATTTCTGGGCACCGACGATGGTCTTGCCGTTCATCATCGCTGTGTTCTGGTACCACAAGTCTCGAGTTTATGCCGTTGTTGTGTCGATGATTGTCGGTGCCGTCGCGGCGATCGTGTGGCGGTTCGGATTGGGATCGCCCAGCGATGTCGGACCTGCATTGTTCGGTTTCGCCGCTGCATTAGTTGCATTTCTCGTTACCCTGCCGTTAACCAGCCGCTTGCCGCTGGGTTGGTTGTTTCGACCGAGTGACGACATCTTCGACGAGGAGTCCGTATGATCCCGGTCTCGTTGCTAACCGTTTTGCACTTCGTCTCACTGGCATCAAGTCTGGTGATTTTGGCATTATTGGCCTGGCAGTATTTGAGAAAGGTTCGTTTGGATAAGGCGAGGAACAACTCTCGCGAGGATCTTTGATGGCGATAATTCGTGAGGGCGATTGACTACCCAGCCGATGAAATAATTAGGTCAGCTGCCGCCTTTGGCACTTAACGCGTATGGATGATAGAATTACAACACCATGAAAACGAACATGAACAAGCCTTGCCGTGGCCCCATCTCGCGACGCAGCGCGTTGCAAGTCGGTGGCGGTGCGTTAGGTGGGCTGGGACTTTCGCGATTGTTGGAAGCCCAAGCGTTGTCGGCCACGCCGGGGGACTCACTCGCCGATACGTCTATTATCTTCGTGTGGCTTCCCGGCGGCCCGCCGCACATGGAAACCTACGATATGAAGCCCGATGCGTCGGATGACTATCGTGGCGAGTTCCGACCCGTGAATACCAACGTATCCGGAATGGACGTCTGTGAACTGCTGCCGATGCACGCCCGTTGCGCGGACAAGTTCACGCTGATCCGATCATGTCATCACGAATTCGCGGGACACGACGGCGGCCACAAACGGTTTCTCACTGGACGCATCCCCGCTCAGCCGCAAGGGTTCGTGAACGACGCGCCGATGGCTGGTTCGATTGTCTCCAAGGTATTTCAACGACGCGTGAATCCAATCGGATTGAACAATTATATCGTGCTTGGCGATGGCCGCGTGAACAGCGTTGACACGTTCAGCTTCGGTTCGGCATGGCTGGGAACCGAGACACATCCCTTCCGAATTTCCACCGATCCTAATGAAGACAGTTTCAAGGTTCAAAACCTCACGTTGGCCAACGGTCTCTTCGAAAATCGGATCGATAATCGCGTCGAACTGCTCAAAGGACTCGACCAACTGCGCAGTGACGTCGATGCCAGCGATTTGATGGACTCGACGGACGAGTTCAATCGTCGCGCCCTAGCAATGATCACCTCACCGGCTGCGCGCAAAGCGTTCGATCTATCGAACGAGCCGGACACGATTCGAGAACGATACGGCCGACACGCCTGGGGACAGCGCGCGTTGTTAGCGAGGCGTCTGGTCGAGGCAGACGTGAACTGGGTAACGGTTGTGATGGAGAACCCGTTCGTTTCGGGAGTCCCCTTTCCGAAAAACGGCACGTACAACTGGGACAGCCACGCGGTGAATGCTCATATCTTTGAAGATGCCAAAGTTCGCTTGCCCGTCTATGATCGCGTGATCACGGCACTGGTCGAAGACTTGCATGCGCGAGGCTTGAATCGCAAAGTGATGCTTGTCGTGACCGGTGAGTTTGGCCGCACGCCGCGTATCAACGTTCAGCGCGGGACACAGACGGGTATCGATCAACCAGGCCGCGATCACTGGCCGAACTCGATGAGTATGCTTGTCAGCGGCGGCGGGATGCAAACGGGCCAAGTGGTCGGGGCAACCAATACGAAAGGTGAGGAGCCGATTTCTCGAGCTCTCAGCCCCAACGATCTGTGGGCCAGTGTTTACAAGCATCTTGGTATCGACACCGAGATCGCGTTCCCCAACTTCAGTGGCCGACCGATGCCGATCCTGCCCTTCGGCGCGCCGATCCCGGAGTTGAATCCGGTCGCGTAGCGCCGCTTCAGTTGACCCAGAAGGGAGTGACTGTGTTACCGAAGTCAGCGAACACGGTGATCATTGGTGGCGGAGTGCTTGGCGCGAGTGCGGCCTTTCATCTTGGCGATGCGGGACAGAGCGACGTTGTGTTGCTCGACCGGGGGCCGATCGCAAGTGGAACGACTCCACAAGCCGCTGGTCAGACCGGCTACCTGAACGTTGATAAGTTCGCGTTTGAATTTGGCAGTTATTGCATCGAGTTCTTTGAGAACTTCGAGGAGCGGACGGGACATGCCATCGATTTCCATTCGACGGGCAGTTTGCGGGTCGCGTTGACGGAGAAGTATCAAGAAGATCTCGAAGCGCGATTGAAAGCAGCTCGCGAAGTGGGACACAGCGTCGAATTCATTTCATCGGAACGTGCCAAAGAAATGGTCCCGACGTTTGATCCGCCGGCGAACAGTCGCATTTTACTAATTCCTCGTGACGGGTATGTCGAGCCGAAATCGGTCGCGGTTGCCTATTCTGCGTCCGCCAAGGATCGAGGCGTCGTGTTTAACACGCATGTGGAAGCAACGGGACTGGTCGTCGAGAACGGTCGGGTTACGGGTGTGAATACAAATGAAGGCACGATCGAAGCTGAATGGGTTGTGTTGGCGGCTGGTGCTTGGACTCGGCAGTTTGGACAACGCCTTGGATTGAACTTGCACGCTGTTCCAGTTCGTCATCAAGCGTTCGTGACGGGAATAGTTGCGGGAGTCTACGCCGATCAACCGATCGTTCGCTTTACTGAACCGCAGGTGTACGTGCGGCATGAAGCCGGCGGGTTATTGGTCGGTGGGTATGGCTATCGACCGCTGAGTTTTGATATGGACGAATTCGATCAGAAATTCGAGATTTCTTCGCTGGAAGCCGATCCTATTTACTACCAACAATTAAGAGACGCGACGAAGGCTTTCTTTCCGTCGCTCGGCGACGCCACGATCGTTCAAGAACGCCGTGGTTTGCCAACCATTTCGCCGGACGGCCGGCTAGTCCTGTCTGAGCCGTCGGGCCTGCGCGGGCTAGTTGTACTTTCCGCTTGCGGAGTCGGTGGCATCGATCGCTCGCCCGGCGCGGGTCGAATCGTCGCCGATATCGTGTGTGAACGTGAACCGTGGATTGATCCTAGCGTACTGAGCGCCGATCGCTTTGGAGATGATTACACGACCGACGCGAGTTTGCGCGCCCAATGCGAAGAGATCTACGCACACCACTACCACGAAATCTACTGAACACGGTTTGTTCCAATCACTTTGGAACGACCGCGCGTATGGCTGTTCGATTCCGTCTCTCAGGATTAGGTCAATCGCGCCCGCTAAGTGAAATCAAGATTTGCAAGATGTACCAGAACAGAAGTGCAACCGACGCGAACAACGCAAGTGACGCTGCAACGTGCTGGTTGGTTCGATAGTGGTGCAAGACGTTCGAGGTGTCGTAGAGGATATAGCCTGCCGCGAGGACCACCATCGCGCCCGAGAACCACATGCCGAGTGGCAAGCCTTGGAAAAAACATCCACAGATTATCAATCCGAGGGCTGCAATTCCTGCCAACGCGAGATATTTGCCCATCCATGAAAAATCGGCTTTCGTGGTAAGCACGACAGCCGTCAGTCCGGTGAAGACAACCGCAGTCATAATGCCGGCTGCCTGAATGGCACCTGGTGCAAACTTTTGGGCAATGTAAAGGAGCGGTACAAAGATCACGGCTTCGGCCACGATGTAAGCTCCCAATCCAAGGTACTGCATCGAAGCCGACGCGGAAGATTGCGCCCAGCTTCGAGCAACCCAGCTGACGACCATGAACGCTCCAAGTACGATCAACCAGTTCCAGCGACCTCCCATCATGGTCCGCATCATGTTGTCCAACGTCGCTTCGGGAACCATCGTGAAGATGAGTGTTTCCAGGAAGACGAACACGCCGATCGCGCCGAGTAGATGCGTATAGGTGCGGCGAATGAAGGTGGTTCTTTCCCATTCGTCGGCGAGTGCAGCTGATTGTATGTTTGCCCCGATGCCAGCTTGGTACGGATTGTTGTCTTGCATGTACTTCATCAGCGTTCCCCGAGAAAAGTGCCAAAGTGCTGAGCCAACTAATCGCTCACCCGTATTGGCAATCTAGGTACATGTAATCAGGAAGTCAAGCTCGTCGAACTCTAGCAGAATCTCTGCTGTCGCACGTATTCGACGGCAGTCCACGCTAGCCGTACAGAATCTCTCGTTTAGGGCGGACGGCATCATCGGGATTGAATCGTCGGAGATGAAGTGCCTGTAGACAGAGCATGCTTGCGTAAAGTGGATTTAGCAGCAGATACCGTTGCCAAAGACGTCGCGGCTCGGCCACCAGCCGATAGAGCCATTCGAGTCCCCAGTCTTGCATCATGTGCGGCGCTTGCGGCAGCAGGCCGGCGTGAAAGTTGAAGGCTGCGCCGACGGCGAGGAGCGGCATCGAGAGCGCTTCGCGAAACTCATAGGCCCATACTTCTTGCCGCGGGCACCCAAGTCCGACCATCGTGATTGCGGCTCCGCTGTTGCGAATCGTCTCGACGGTTTCGTCTCGCTCTTCGGGTGTCAGTTGTCGGAATTTCGACGCTTGAACGCCAGCGAACTGTAACTTGGGAAATCGCTCGGTGAGTTTCGATTGGAGCGACGTCAGTAAGTCTTCGCTGCCGCCAAACAGAAAGATGGGAAGCCCTTCGGCGGCTGCACGTTCACAGGTCTTGAGCATTAGCGTTGGACCGTACACTCGATCCGATAACTTGACACCGTGCAATCGGTTCAATGCCCAACGAACCGGTTGTCCGTCCGGCACGATCAGATCTAGTCCATTCAGCCGAAATCGGTGTTCACGATCTAACGCGCCTGTCATCACACCATGAACAGCGAGCGCTGACACCGCGAGTGGTTGGCTGGCTCTCGCCGCATCGACGATTTTCTGTATCGCTGCCTCGTAATCCACGGCGTTGACCATGATTCCAAGGACGTTATGTCTGCCTCGATCGATCATACGGCACTCGTCTGCATCCAGCGTTCCGCGTTATTGGCATGAATCTCTTGGCAGATTCGTGCAACATCGTATTGCAGCGTCCAGCCTGGAAAGTGAGACTCAAACTTGCAGACATCACTGATCCACCAAATGTGATCGCCCATGCGATTCGCTTCGCTATAGGTGTAGTTCATTGGCTGGCCGGTGATCTCTTCGCAGAGGTGAATCGCTTCCATCATCGAGCAATTACTGAACCGCGATCCGCCCATGTTGTAAACTTCACCGCAGCGTGGATCACGAAAAAAGTGGTCAAACGCACTAATCAGGTCGGCGCTGTGAATGTTGTCTCGAACCTGCTTCCCCTTGTATCCGAATACGGTATACGGCATTCCGGTCGTTGCGCACTTCACGAGGTAAGCGAGGAAGCCGTGAAGCTGAGTGCCCGAGTGGTTAGGGCCCGTTAAGCAGCCACCTCGAAAACAAGCCGTTTTCATATCGAAATAGCGTCCGTACTCCTGTACCATGACATCCGCGGCGACTTTGGAGGCTCCGAACAGGCTATGCATTGTCTGGTCGATTGACATGGCCTCGCTAATTCCTTGGGCGAACTCGTGAGTGGGGTCGATTTCCCATCGCAGTTCCTGCTCGAGCAGTGGCAGGTGATTGGGTGTGTCGCCGTAGACTTTGTTTGTAGACGTGAAGAGGAAGACTGCGTTTGGCGCGAATTGCCGAGTCGCTTCGAGCATGTTCAACGTGCCATTTGCATTCACCGTGAAATCGGTATGCGGTTCTCGCGCGGCCCAATCGTGAGAAGGTTGCGCTGCGGTATGAACGACCAGTTCGATCTCATCTCCCAACGAGCGAAATAGTGACTCGATGGCATCCGTGTCTCGTATGTCAGAGCTAATGTGGCGGTATCGTGCGCCAAGATCGTTCTCGAGTTGCATGCGTTGCCACGCTGTGGATGCCTCTTCACCGAAGAAGCGACTTCGCATGTCGTTATCGATCCCAATTACATCCAGCCCTTGATCGGCGAAGTGCCGTACTGCTTCGGAACCGATTAGTCCGGCTGCACCGGTAATGACGGCGACGCTCATGAATCTATCTCCGGGAAACAATGTTTGCTGCTTAAGAATAGGTCACAACGCGTGCCCGAGATGGAGTCAGCCCGCAGTTCACGTCGACTGCGAGCAGCGTTTTCTGCTCGGTCAGGTCTAACGTTTCAGCCGATCTCTCGCGGGCAATTGTTAGCGTCGCACTTCGTACTCGAACTTGCGAAGAGCGGCGGCGTAGATTCGATTCACGATCGCTAGTAAGTTCGGTGAGGACAGATCGTCGGCGGGCGTCTGATCCGTCGCGTTGTAACGTCTCGACGTATCGACTGAATCTGTATTTGAGAAGCGTTCGAGCGGACTTTGTCAGGCTTCGGCGGTCGATTGCTCGATGTTGGGCGATTGGCATGTCTGAGAATTGTGCGTTGACGTGGCGATGACTTCGTTATAGGCACCAATCAACAGTTCGTAATTCACCTCCGCCGTGTACAGACGCTCGAATTCGCGTCGTGCCGCGGTTCGCATCTGAAGCAATTCGTCGGGATTATCGAAGATTCTCTCGACCGCGCCGCGAAGCATTGTTGAGTCGCCGGCGTCAAACAATCGCCCAGTTACCTCATGCTTCACCAACTCTGCCATTGCGCCTTGTCGCGAAGCGATTACCGGAACTCCATGGACATATGCCTCGATGATCGCGCGACCAAATGTCTCGTAACAGATAGAAGGCATGATCAGACATGACGCTTTATGTATGAGTTGATCGACTTCTTCTTTCGAGCGCCGGCCGACCCATTCGATTCGTGGATCGTCATTCACCGCTTGTGACACACGCCCCGCCATCGGTCCGTCGCCGACAACTTTTAACCGGATCTCGCCAGGCAACTGCTCCCAAGCCGACAACAACGTGTCGATGCCCTTTTCAGCCGACAATCGACCTACGAAAATCACATAGCCGCCGCTACCATCGCCCGGTCCGGTATCCGGATGAACAAAGTTCGGCTTTATGTCCATCTTCTCTGCTGCTAATCCTCCTTGGATGAACTTGCCGCGTGCGAATTCAGTCAACACAAGGTACTTGTCGACGGCTCGCGTCCACGTTCGCATCAGGCGATGGAATGAAACCATCGCCGCGACTCCGGCGCTCGCAACACGACTGTCGCGATAGCAACCGTGAATGATGGCTGGAAGTGGAATCGACTTGCCGAGGCAGCTTTCACACGCCTTCCCTTTGCGAAGGAAAAGGGCGTTGGGACAAAGCAGTCGAAAGTTATGCAAAGATTGGACAACGGGCACGCGCTCACGTTTGGCGGCGTAATAAACCGAGGGGGACATTAATGGGAACGTATTCGTGCAATGCATCACCGCAGGACGTTCGCGTTGAATCAATTCGCGTAGTTCGCGATAAGAATCTCGATTCCAAACCAGTTTCCGTGCCAATTGCAGAGAACTCATCTGGTCGATCACGTCATTGTGAATGGTGTAACGTACGACTTCGTGGCCGTGTGACTTCAGCAGCCATTCTTCGTCGAAGAACGAACGGTCCTCGCCGCCCGGCTGCTGATAGTAGTTGTGGCACAATAGAACTTTCATCAAACCCGTCCTGGCGGAAAGTTAGCTGCCGATCGGCAGTTCAATTGGTTATGTGGGTGTCGATCGTACTTGTGACTAAATGAGAAACAATGAATCGAATTGCGGTTACGCAAATTGTTGACGTTCGCCACGAAACTCAAGAGTCGAAAGAAACTGTTCTTGGGCAAACACTCTCGGAGCAACTGACCGCAACGTCCCACGGACGTAGCCGAGCGTGCGCCACAGTTGTGATCGACGGTAGAGGACCTGGCTTGAGTCACCACACAACCAAGCGACTAGCAGCAGCGGTAGAAGCATGGCCGATCGGAAACCGCGAAGTGCCGCGATTGCTACAGTTCGGATTGAACCACTCTTTTCAACATCTTTCCTTGCCAAGCTCCAGCCTTGCCGCAGAGAGAGCCACTGGATGTACCCAGCGGACGTCCGATACGGCGGGACGAGATGCAGGACGATGGCCTTGGGGTTGTACCACGCTTCGACGCCAGCATCGTAAAGTCGGTTGAACAGCTCGGTGTCTTCGCCGCCTTCGGTCCAAGATTCTTCGTACGCTCCGTTTTCCTCGAAGACACTTCGATGCAGCATCTGGTTGCCACTGTTCAACGCGTGTTTTGGCGTAAAGAGGCATTCGCATTTGCGGCGACCTCCTGGCGCAAGCACCTGCTCCAGCATCGGTGGCAATGGTTGCGCGTCTGCTTCGGAAGAAATCAAATGGACGGCACCGCCGGAAACGCGAACTCCCTTCTCGGCGGTCGTTGCGAGCAATTCTAGCAGCCAATCCGGATCCGCCCTTTCATCATCATCAATAAAAGCCAGCCATTCGCCACTCGCCTCAGCGATGCCTCGGTTTCGTGCCGCAGACGGCCCTTGCCGCGTCTCTCGCACATATCGAACCGGGCGATCCGCAGACTCCGCGATCGCGGCAATCACTTCGGGAGTGTTGTCCGTTGAGGCATTGTCGACGACGATCACTTCATAGCTAAGGCGGTCAACGGTGCGCAGTTTCAGCAAACTTTGGATGGCGTCGCCAATCCAGTGCTCGCGGTTGTAGGTACAGAGGATTAGGCTTACGTCGTATTGTTGGCTCATGAGTGACCCTCGCACGCAAGTGGATCGGGCGAAGCGATGTTGGCGTTACTCGCGGCTGAGGCGTTCGCCGCTTGCTCAGCCATCGAGATAGCTCGACCGTAAACTCCCATCAAGCGTTCGTAGTAACTCTCTTCGCTGTGTGCGCGAATGACGCGTTCGTAGCCGGCCTGCCCAAGTCGCTGGCACAAAAGTGGGTCTTCCCACAACTGCTTCATCTTGCAGCGCAGGTCTTCTGGGTTGCCAGGATCGAACAGCAGACCACTTACTCCGTCTTCGACCAACTCCTGCTGTGCTCCCAATCGAGACGCGATTACCGGAATGCCATGGCTGAACGCTTCTAGGATCACGAGCGGACACATCTCGTAGGTGATGCTGGAGACGACAACAAAGCGAGCGTTGCGATAGAAGCTACGCATTTGTCCGCTGAGCAACTGCCCCTTAAACTCCACGTTGGAGGGCGAGGTTCGCTTCAGCTCTTCCAGCAACGGACCGCTTCCAGCGAGTTTGAGCGGGCATTCGGGGATGCCTTCGACCGCGTCGATCAGCGTATGAAGCCCCTTCTCTTGGCTCATTCTTCCAGCGAATGCGACGTACGATCCCTGCGATGCGTCAACCGGACCCGATGACGCTGCCACCATATTACGAAGAACAGCGATGCGGTCCTCGTCGAACCCTCCCGTGACCAACCGCGACTTGGCGAATTCACTCACGGCGAGAAACAGCGTGACGTTGTCGTGGAATAATTTCTGCTTGCGGGCGTATCTGCTGCGCGCGGCGTAGGCGATGCTTTCAAAGATGTTTTGGCGACAGTTACGGAGAACGCAATTGTACTCGCCGCCACCAACACACTTCTCGCAGATGTTGCCACGGTACAGATGATCAGCCCGCGGGCAGGTTAACTGCTGGTTGTGCACGCTCATAACGACAGGCACGTTCGCACGCTTGCAAGCGACCAGAACTGACGGAGAGAACAGCGGGTAGAGATTATGAACGTGGACCACGTCGGGGCGATCTTCAGCTAGAAGCTGCTCCATGCTCTGATATGCCTCGTTGCTATAGATGCCACTCCAGAAGGCTCGAGCGCGCGATGCAAACGACGGCCCAATCTCGCGACTCGACCGCATCATCAGCCGAGCCGTTCCGCCATTCTTTTCGACAAGCTCAGCCGTCAGTTCGACGACGGCTTCTTCGCCGTTGAACATGCTGCGGTACTGATTATAGATTTGTAGTAGCTTCACGACGTTACGTTCTTGGTAAGGGCCTTAATGTTCGGTCGGCCGTGACGGTACGACAAAGAGCCGAAGAAACGCTGTTGTGGAAATAGCTTGGGAGCGACCAGATCGATGCACCTTCGGAGATATCCTTCGGTACGCCACAACCGAATACGTCGCCCCAGAATGCCGCCACGATCGTTACGCAGCCAAGCACTGAGCATCAAAGGACCATGAATCAGAAGCGCCTGACCAACGCGAGCCGCGCCGCGCCCCAGCACGCCTGACAACCCATGTTCTTCAAGGTCCACTTCGCCCGCGTGTTCTGCGCCTCCGGACAAGGCATCCAGGCGAAGATGCTCCGCCGACAAGCGACTTGGGGCAACCCGATGTCGGATTACGGCGTCCGGCGTATACCACATCGCGAAGCCCGCTGTCCGAGCACGGGCGAAGAAGTCGTAGTCAGATCCGCCGTTAATGAACGACTCGCTGAAAGTGCCAATCGCGTCGAAGACGGAGCGGGCGACCAATGCGTTTCCTGTTCCAGGCAACTCGCGGCGAAGATAGGGCTGAAGCTGCGTATACAGATTTGTCTCTCGCAGCGCTTCGCGAAGGTAAGAGCCAAACTCGGTCCGTTGTGCGGCGGTGAGGTCCAGTTGTACCGCACCTCCAACGATTGAGCCGCCAGTCCTCTCAGCGGCAACGAAAAGTTCGCTCAACCAATTCTCTGGAGCGAGTTGGTCGTCGTCGAAGAATGCCAGCCAATCGCCGGATGATTGCTGCAATGCAAAGTTCCGTGTGGGTGCGTCTCCGGGTTGTGATTGAAAGCAATAGCGAATTGGGATTGCCGAAGATTCCGCCGCGGTTGCAACGACGGCTGCGGTGTCGTCTGTCGAGGCGTTGTCACAAACGACGATCTCCATCTCGAACTTGTCGTCCGTTCGCTGCCGGACCAAAGAACGTAACGCATCCGCGAGCCAGTCCGCTCGGTTGAAAGTTGGTACGACGACGCTGATTGTTGGGCGCTGCTGTGAAGGAGCAACCATCGCCTCTGCGGCGATAGGAACGCCGGGCATCCGCTTCGTCCTCGTCAGCGCGGGCTTCGGTCGACCGAGCAATCGGTCTTTAATCGCGGGAGCCCAGCCGTACCAGCCACCGAGCTTTGCAGCCAACGTGGCACCGGTGTCCCACGGGAAGACGGTGAACCGACCCCACTCGAATGGCGACTCATCCGGTTGGACCAGTGAGCTCCGAGTGGTCAACGCACAGCTTACACCGACTTCGCGAGCTGCAAGAGTTAGTGCTTCTTCGGCGAATCCAAGCCGCGGCGTACCGTACGGAAATGCGAATGCGACTTCCGTGACAGGTAACATCTCTTTCAGCGCGGTGACATTCGTTTGGAGATCCTCTCGAAAGGCGTCGGGGCGATTGCGAAAGTCTTCATGCGTGTGCGTGTGTGCCCCGAACTCGATCAGTCTGGAAGCCGCCAACTCCTGGCATTGCTCGATTGTCATCGGTCGATACACCGACGGTGGCACCGAGTTTGAGTGGCTTTGCCCCCAGTGATCGAAGGGAAATGGTTGTTTGCTGCCTAGATAGGCGGTCGCGAGGAAGACGGTTGCCGGAATCTTCAACTCACGTAGGATTGGCCACGCATTTCTGTACACGCCTTCAAAGCCGTCATCGAAGGTCAGGACGATCACATACGGAGGGATTCGTTCTCCCCTCGCGACATGTTCCAACACGCGACGCAACGACCAAAAGACAAAGCCCGCTTCGGCAAGACCGCGGATCTGGCGTTCAAACTGACGCGGTGGAACATTAATCGATGGCTTCTCGATACCGGTAATGTCGTTGGCGATTCGGTGATATAGAAGAATTCCAAACTGGCCAGCCACGCGAGGCCCGACCATGCGGCAAGCGGCAGCTCCGATTGCTGATACGCCACGAATGCCCCAATCGCTGATCGTCCGGCGAAGTGAGTCCTCCGCCGGAGCAAAGCGTGTGAGTGTTCGTTGCGTGATCGGAGAAGCCATATTCATTCGTGTCCGGTTCGACCTTGCCTTTGCTAGTTCCGGTGTTCGTTGCGAGCGCTGCCGTGTTGCAACATCACGTTGCGCTACTGAAACTGCATCCACTCGCTGATTCGATGGATTATGCGGCCTGGGATGCGTGCTGGTCCGTAAAGCGGCGAGTTGCGAACCCATTCCCGTGTCCATCGCCAACTACTACGCAAACAACGTGCCACCGGACGAAGGTCGACACTTCCGACAGCCACCTCCGTTGCTCCTGACATCACGAGCGATTTATACGCGGCAACACCTCGCCCAAGGTCGATCTTCTTGATCCCGTGTGACTCACACTCCTGTGCCACCTTCGCGAGCAGTACACGACCTGGGCCATAGTTTGCGAACGTTCGATCGTAGGCAGGGAACCACCAATGCAACACTTCGCCGGCTCGCATTCCAAAGTGCGCGGCGATGGGTCGATCTCCCGCGTATAGTACCGACAGGACACCCCGAAACGAATCGGATTGTTGTTTCCAGATCTCGCGAAGTAGGTCGGTAGTCCACGGGAACGAAAACACATCGGTGACGTCAGTTGCGTGGTACTGCTGCGACTTCCAACGCAGGAGCATATCGAATGTGGTTGTATCCTCAGAGAAAATCTCACAACGAACGGGAGCCACTTCTCGCGAGAGCTTTCGACTCAAGCGAAACGTCTGTCGCATCTCGATTCGCGCTGATTGTCGCAGTGCTGCTCGGTACGACTCGAATCCGTAGGAGAGGTCAAGGTAGGGTGATTTGTCAATGAATTGATGGTATGGCTGAAATGGCGTCTGGGTCGCAAGCATGTGATCGAAGTCGAGTACCGATAGTTCACATGCGCGAACGAGTTCCCGTGGGTCGAATGCAAGACCGGGCTGTCCGACAACTGCCTGGTAATCGGACAAACGCCCGCCAACAGGCTTTCCCGCGCGCGATCCAAGTCGCTGGAACGGCAGGAAGCCAACTGGTTGTTCGTCTTCGAGCAACACTGCCACTTCAACATCGTCCCGGACCACTGCGACGGCCTGCGAAAACTCCGGACGAAAGTACGGGCTGTCGAATTCGGGTGACTGCTCCTGAAAGCTCGCCCAAGCAGCGAACTCTTCCTGCGACAGCTGTGTTGGAGTTGTGAGTTTGACTTGCATGAATCGTCGCGATCATTCAACGAGTTTCGTAGATAGCCAGCCGTTGCCAGTCCGAGTCGATGGTTTCAAGTTTGTGCTTCAACACGAGCCAAGGAACATCTACGAGCGGATCTGGGCGACATTGCGGAAGGGCGTAGATGATCGATAGGTTGCGCGGATTTACGTCGAGCGAGTCGCGGATTCTCTCTAGCACGGTCGTAACGATCGGTTCATCGAACGGATTGAACATGAAAATGTGGGTCGTTTCCGTTGGCACTTCAAAGTGGCGTGCGTCTTGTGTCGCGATGATCACGTTGTTGCATCGAAGCTTTGAAGTGGCGCGGCGTAGGTTGTCACGGGCGATCTGGCTGAGTGAGCCCGATCGCTCGACTCCGATTACTTGTCGAAACGGGTAGGTTGCGGCGAGTACGACGGCCCGCCCCATCCCACAACCAAAATCAATGAAAACATCTTCGTTAGGCCGGATTTCAACATGTCGCATGGCTGCGTCGAACGATGCATAGGGCACTGGCTGATACCCGAAGCTTGCCGAGTCAAAATCCAGTTCGTCCCCGGAGATGCTCCCTGTTGTATGAATTCCGAGTCGACGTTCACGCAAATAACTGCTCGCCGCCCGCCCGAGACGACGAATTGTGCCGCGCACTCCTCGTTTGGCGAAGCTTTCGAGCAATCTACGTGGAACGAGACTGAAGCGTGAGTTGGTGTTTATTTCCGCTGTAGGCATCGTGTATCAACTCCCCGAATCCAGCGAATGTGTCAACATCCCGCTGGCGTAACGTAGTCGCTGGAGTAGTCGCTCGGCGGGAACTTGCAAGGGCGTGCCTCGGACCAACTTCTTCGCTCGCACCCACGAATGCCGTAAAGCACCCGCGACGATTCGGCGGTCGACAGCGCCTTCGGCCACGTGAGTTGCCCCCGAACGAAGTGCTCGCTTGAATGATTCGTCTCCGCGTCCCATGTCGATGCGAGTTATTCCTAGAGACTCCGCAGCCTGGGCCAACTTCAGCATTAGCATCAGACCGGGCGAGAACTTTCTGAACTTCGGGTTGAATGCCGTGATCCAACCGTGCAGAACTGGGCCGTTTCGCAATCCGAAGTTGATTGCTCCCAACTCGTCACCGACGTACATCGCCGACAACATGGGTCGAAAGGTTTCGCCGTACGTGTGCAGCAAACGATTCAGCAAGGGTCGAACCCACGCCGCGCGAAAGCAATCGGAACGGTGTTGCCGTCGAAGTTGTCGTTTTTTCCAGTCGATCAGCGTGTCGAGCACGTAGCAGTTGGTTGTTTCTGGCTCGAAGCGGACGCGGGCGACTTCGCGGTCTAGCTTGCGTGCCTTCCGGAGTACCTCGGCAATTTCTTTTCCACCATGCTGCCGACACGATTCTCGATATGCCTCGAATCCACCTGCGAGGTCCATAAATGCTGATTCGGAGTAGGCCCAATGAAATGGTTTGAGGCAATCGTTTCCGCTTACTAAGTGATCGAACTGCCAGGCAGACAGCCGGCCACTTCGCAGCACTCGACGCATGTTGATCGAAGCGTTCGGGTCGGCGATCAGTCCTTGAAAGTCCGTAAACGAGCCAGCCACCGGACCGGCGATGTTTCGCCCCTGACGACAGTAAGGGAGCAAGCCGACGATGGTGCCCGCCGTTTCGATCACAGCTACTTCAACGCCGCTCCGCTCGGCAGCAACCGCCGTCGTGAACGACGAGCTAAAGAACGGGCTGTCTAACGCGGGATTACTGCGCTGGAGCTGATTCCAACGATCGAGTAAGCTCGCATCGAGCGAGTTGACTGGACGTATTGTTGAATTGGTTTGTTCTGACATGACGTTTGAAAGTCAGTTTTGCGGGGAATGTATGCGATACACGTGCAGCTTTAATCCGTTCCACGAATGTTGAAACGTACTTTTCATCCATTCTTGTTGCGAGAAAATGTCCGCTGACGCCGAAGGCAGAATGTACAAGATCGTCAGATCGCGAGGCTGACGCTCGAGTGACTGACGAATCTGTTCAACGACGCCTTCCAAGACGTGGCCGGTGAACGGGTTAAACAAGAAGATGTTCTTGGTGTCGTCGGGAACAACGAACTGTTTTGCATTTGTGTTGACGACCTTGATCTCTTTGCAGGTTGTCCGGGGAGACAGTCGAGCGATGTTGGCTCGGGCTTCGTCGCACAAGTCCGATGACAGCTCGACTCCGACGATCCGCTCGAATGGCAATTGCGAGGCGCGGGCCAGCACACGCGCTTTTCCACATCCGTAATCGATAAACGTTCCGGTCGGAGAACTTAGATCGGCGTTGCGCAACGCTAGTGCCAGCTGAACGTAGCCGATGGGGTCGTATCCGATACTGGCAGGATCTTCGCTGAGGAATTCTCGTGGAATGCAATCCGCTGTATCGATGCCGAGTCGCCGCTCCCAATACAGTTCGTAGAGCAAGAAGGACACGCGACGCAACGTCGGTACTAACCCTTTCGCTCGTATGCGGCGCAGTACGCGCGGCACGATTGTCGCGGTTCGCAAGTCCGATGGTAAAGTTGTTTCGGTTGGAAGCATGCTATTTCTCCGGTATCAGAGGTTCCGTCATCGATCTGCCCACCACCTGCCGACACGACGAATCAGTCGGACAGGTCCTCGAATTGGAGCGGCCACAGGCGTTTCCCTCACTCGCTCGCGGAGCGCGTTAGTGTTTCTACGCACGCAAGCCTTCAGTCGCGAACGATCGGCGACTCCCTTGGCCACCGGGATCGCGCCGCTCATGAATCGTGTTTTGTAGATTTGCTGGCGAGCTGCGAAGTCGATGCGCTGCACGCCTGCGTCCGCGAACGCTTCTGCCATTTTCAACAGCAAGGTGATACCTGGCGAATGCTTGGCGAATTCAACGTCGTAGGCTGGGTACCAGATGTGAGCGACCGTGTTACTCCGCATGCCGAGATGAACGGCGACCAGATGGTCGCCCGCGAAAAGTGCAGACATCACTCCCGCAAAGGACGCTTGTTGCGTCCGCCGGATTCGATCGAGTAAGTGAATCAGCCACTCGAACTGAAACGCATCCACAACGTTCGTGCGGCGGTGTTGCTCAGATTTCCACGCGAGCAGACGATGAAAGATCTCGTCGGATGGATCGTGTAGCTGGAATCGCAAAGGTCCGACCTCGCGCTCGAGCTTTCTGGCTTTGCGGTTCGCCTGTTCAATCGCTCGACCTGAGTTCTGTTGTTCTACACGGTACGCCGCAAACCCCTTTGTTAGATCGATGAATGGAGAACTGCCAACGTGTTGATGATGCGATTGAAACGGCGTTTGCGACGTGGGGAGATGGTCGAAGGACCAAGAACTTAAGTTGCAGGCTTGCAGCAACTGGTCGATATCCCAATCGACACCTTGCTCGATGATCACGCCATGGAACTGCGAGACGTCACCGCCAACGGGCTCGCCAGCGCCGTTACGGCCACGTTGAAACGGAAAGACCCCGACAACGGCGTCGTTCTGTTCGAACACGCCAACACAAACGTTATCGTGTGTGGAGCCGACCGCCATTGCAAACTCGGGCGAGAAGAAAGGACTTGCGAACGTCCTATCGCTGTCTTGGATTCTCGACCAAGCCGCGAAATGGTGAGCCTGGAGTTCGGAGAGGGGCATTACGGTGATTCGCACTGCGCGAGCCCTCCCGCTGCAACCGCAGCCCAGTTCGATAGTGGATCCGTCTCGTGGGTCGGCACTACCCCGGCTAGTTCAGTTCGCGTACGTCGTGACATGACATGGATCAAGGCGACGCCCGTGATAAACGGTTCGAATCCGTTCGGCTGCGAGAAACCTGACTCGAAGATACCGCCGATCATCGCGTAAACGAACGCTGCGAATACGAACCCATCTGTCGGGTCCGCGGTTTGCAAACAATGCTGCGTGATGCGTCGGAACGCGACGATTGTGCCCAGCCCAAAGATCGTCGCGCCAACTAAGCCAGTGCTGAGGAGAACGTCCAGGAACACCGAATGTGCGCTGGGCACGGTCCATTCTTGTTCGAGAGAGACTTCGTAAATCCGATCGGGTGTCCAAAAACCCTGGTATCCAAAGCCAAGCATCGGTCGTTCGGCAACATGCTCAAGCAAGCTCGTCCACAGAGGGATGCGCCCGTTTAGGGTCAATAGATCGGCTTCCGCACCGCGACCAAATTGCGCCGCGGCGGTCGCGCTGCTCGTCAGTTCCGCACCAAACAGCAATAAGGCGGCTAGACCAGAACAAACTGCTACTGGCAGTCCAAGACCGACGAGTGTTTGCTTGTCACGAGGGGCGACGAGGTACCAAGCTGCGGAAACGCCACACAAACAAGCGGCGACAGACGTGCGGGACTTCGTCATGATCATGAATAAACCAGCCAACAGGAGGAAGCCAAGGTAAATCAGCTTCCCGCGATGCGAGGCCTTCATGCCAAAGAAAGCCGCGATCACCATTAATCCGCATGCACCGCCCTGTGTGTTCGGATGCACAACACCTGCGAATCGATACTCGTTCGATTGTGGCGCGAAAGTACCGAGGCTGAGTTCCACGCAAAGGCTAATCGCGAGAAGGATCGTCCCGATCCCGAGCGAGGCATCGATGATATCGCGAGTTGAAAGATGCTTCGCAGTTCCAACGATCGCAAGGACACCAAATATTGCGATGACCATCCGTTTGGTCGTCAGCCAAGCTGCGTCCGTCCAAATAAAGCTCGCGAGGCAGAACAAGAAGTAAAGACAGAGCAGCGCGACGGGAAGATTGAAGAAGCTGATCTGTTGGCGACTCGGAAGAACGAACAGTAACGCTCCGAGAATGCCGATTGCGAAGTAAGATATCTTTCGCGAACTCTTGCCAAGAGCAACTTGGTCCTCTGCATCGTCCGGGGAGGCGGCGTAGTTGTCGTAGGTTGATGCATCCCAGTCGACTTCGTTGACGAAAAATGCCGTTGCGAAGACGACTATCAAGAACGAGAGCAGGACGAAGCTCGCACGCGACTCGTCCGGCTGGGCGACCAATTCGAGTGAGTCGGACTGTTGCATTAGCGGCCGCCCTTTCTTGCAACACGTGTCAGGAGTATTGCCAGGGTGATGCCGCGAACGACGGTACCGACCGTTCCGCCAACGACCGTGGCGATCGCGATGCCCAGCACTCCGTGGTCGTGAACTAGCGCTGCGGCTGTGCCCAAGGTCAGCGTCACCGCGATGACATCACTAATCAGGTTCGCCTCGGGGCGATTGATCGCCCAGAGACCAGTGCCGCCAAGAATTGCAAAGCTGTTGGCCAGGACAGCCAACGAAAGTATCAGGGCGACAGGCCCTGTTCCGACGAAGTCATCGCCAAACAGGGTGACGAGGAGGAAGTCTCCCGTGATCCCGACGAAGACACAGAATCCGCCGACTGCTACAACGAATGAGAGGCCAGCCACAAACAGCACTCGCTTCAATCCGGTCGCCCCCTGCTCGGTATAGGCGGCTACTGCCTTTGGCGACAGAAAGTGAGCGACTCCAGCGACAAAGGTCGCTGCCAGTGCGCTCAGCTTCCCACAGCCCGCGAGTGTCCCGGTCGCGCCTTGGTCGTGAACAATTGCCAGCAGCCAAGGTAGGACGTAATTGCCTGCACATCCGACGACGTGCGACGACAATGCCCATCGGCCGAACGACCAGTTTTCATGCCAATGCCTGAGTACGAGTTTCCGAACGTAGCGCAAGGGTTCCGGCTTCACCACGAACCATCCGACACAAGCTGCGAACGACGACATTCCCATCGCGACGAACAACAGCGGAACGGTCAACATGTCTAGTTGGACTAAAACGATCAGTGTCGTAAGTTGCAATACCGCTGCGGCGATGTCCATTGCCACGGCGACTCGAAACTGAAACGCCGCAAACGAAAAATTGCGGAGAAACGAGTGGAGCAGGCAGAACGGGCTCGCGACCAACAGTACCCACAGCGACGGTGTCAACTCGGTCGGGCCGATCCCGATAGCATTCAGGCCGATGAGACCGACCACGGCAATCGTACCCACAGCAGCGAGAATGGATTGATGGACGAACGCGCTTCCGGAGTAAGCGTGCAAGCGACTGCCTCGCTTGCGACTCCGATAGATCGTGTAGGGCGCGTTTAGTAACTCGCCCTGAACGTTCATCATCAGATAGAGGAGCGTTAGAGCAAGATGTGCAATTCCAAGCCCCGTCCGTCCACAAGCAGTCGCAATCGTCGCGCTGGTTGCAAAGCTCAGACCGCTAACGATTCCCTGGTCGAGGACGGCCAGGAATGCATTGCGGACATCGCCGCCAACCGCGAAGTGGCGCGACCGATCTATCGACCCCGCGGATGCGACGGCCTCGTCGATCGTGGTGGAATCGGTGGTGGCGTTCGCAACGATTCTCATAAATGTGAGTGCCCGAGAGATTTCCAAAGTTCAATAGCTTCGAATTGCCTTGCCTGTAGGCGCGCGAGGCCCTGTGTCGAAGGGAAGCAAACCGAACGCCAAATGTGAATGAAATCTTGTCCGACAGACCTAAGTAGAGTCATCTGCATGAGATAGGACTTTAGTCGGCAAGTGTGGCTCCCCAAAATGGTAGAAGTCATTCATCGTCGCGTTGCTTCTTGGCAACGTCGTCTGGCCCGGACGCCAAACATTCAGCCAGTAGTCGCGACAAGAGAGCGGCTCCGCGAGCGTTGAGATGGCGAGGATCACCGAAACAGAGGACGTCTCGGAACGCGGGAACCGTTGTTTCATCGAGGACAAGGAAGTTGGCTTGCGTCTCGTCGGCAACCTTGCTCAGCTCATTCAGTATCTGCCGTTCACCGAGGCCTCTAGTTCGTCCGTCGCGATAGGTTGGACTGACGACGAAGGTTAGGGAGATGTGCTGGCGCTGCGCGGAATCCGAAAAGTCCCGATACAGCTTCAGTTTTTGCAACATCACCTGCCGTTCGCTGGAAGTGAGGCCGCCGCGGAGGTCATGATCCATGTCAGCAAAGTCAGTGGAAACCGGCTCGTATTCGATCGGAATTCCGACAAAACCATCCGTTCCTTCGTGCTCTGGCACAAGTAGCTGCCGCACGGTCGATACAGCGAGTGTGTTGAATCGATAGGCGTGCGATTGCAGTTTGATCTGTTGACTAAGTGACGGGGCGAGGATCTGGCGAATCGTTGGCGATTCGTCGGCGAAGACCGAGAACATGCGAGATCGCTCGAGATCGTCTTGAACGAGATCTCGCCAATTTAGGACGTAGACGAAGTGCCGACTTTTGCATTGCCGCTGTAACAGCAGTGATTCAAGCATACGGGCGTAGTAGATGTCTTGACCGTTGCAACCGGCGTTGAACGCGGCGAGGCCAAGGTGATCCTCAAGCACTTTCGGATCGACCTGGTGCCGTGCGAGCGAACTGCCAAAGACGATGATGTCACGTCCAGCGTGACGGAGTGCATCGTTGATTTGTCCGCCAGCTTCCCCCGTGACCGTTCGATCGTACGCCGCACGAAGGGCTGTGCCGATCGCTCGGTCGAGAAGTACCAAGCCGCCGGTAAACGCGATCAGTAGAACAAAGTTACGAACCATGGCACTCACTAGAATTGGAAATAGATGAACTGTCGGCCGGCTTCTGCGCCGAACAGGGCGATCGCAAAGAACAGCGCGTAGAAGGCAATCCAATTCGTGGCAATCGGAACGGGTCGCAGGCGAGTCGGCAATCGAATGCCGTAAGCCAGCGATACTTCGACGCACAGCATCACCACGATGCCGAACGCTGCATGAGCCAGCGGCAACGCTTCGATGAACGGCGATCCCCAGTCGGACGCGATACCAGCCACAACTTGCAGGGCCTCAGTTACCGTCGCCGCGCGGAAGAAGATCCAGGTCAAGCAAACGAAGTGAAACGTTGCTAACAGTTGGGCGCCGACCATTATTGGCGGCGGGATGCGAAGCTTCTCCTTGAATCGCTCGCGGTGCGGGCCCGTCGCCTTCAGCAGGGCGAGGGCACTGCCATGTAACGCACCCCACACAACGAAATTCCAACTCGCCCCGTGCCATAGGCCGCCCAGTAACATGGTCACCGCTAAATTCGCATAGGTGCGGAGATTGCCGAGCCGATTCCCGCCAAGCGGAATGTACAAATAGTCGCGCAGCCACGTTGAGAGCGAAATGTGCCAACGCCGCCAAAAGTCCTGTAAATCACGAGCAAAGTACGGCGAACGGAAGTTCGTCATCAAATCGATACCGAGTAAGCGTGCGGAACCAATCGCGATATCGGAGTAGCCCGAAAAGTCGCAGTAGATCTGAAACGCGAACGCATACGTGGCAAGCAAATAGGTTAGGCCGTTGTGTTCAGGCACGTTCCCGTAAACTGCATCGACATACACCGACAGTCGATCAGCGATCACGACCTTCTTGAACAGGCCCCACATGATCAGTAAGCCACCAGACAGAAAGCGTTCGGCTTCAACGCGATGGTTCTCACGAAGTTGCGGCAGCAAACGTTCGGCGCGTTCGATCGGTCCGGCAACCAGTTGAGGAAAGAACGATACGTACAAAGCAAATCGCCCGAGATGACGTTCCGGCTCGATTCGGCCACGATACACGTCGATCGTGTAGCTGAGCGTTTGAAACGTATAGAACGAAATCCCAACCGGTAGAAGAACGGTCAGGTTCGGCACTGACCACGGAATCGTTAATGCCGCACAGAGATCGGCCGCCGCGTCGTTGAAGAAATTCCAATACTTAAACACGAACAGCAAACCGAGGTTGGTAAGCAAACTTGCTCCCAGTAAAAACCTGCGGCGAGTTCGTGACTCGGTCCTGCCTAGCAACAATGCGACGCTATAGTCGATGGCCGTCGACGCAAGAATCAGCACGATGTAGAACGCGTTCCAGCACATGTAGAACGCGTAACTGGCCACCAGCAGCAACACCCAGCGAAACCGACGCGGCGATAGATAATAGAGCCCGCACAGGACGAAGAGAAACAGGATGTATGGAAGTGAGTTGAATAGCATCGACCGCGTTTATGCCCCAGCCAGTGAAAGATGAGCAGATTTTCCGCGAATAACACGCGTCCTGTTCAGGCCCCTCACCCATCCATTCGTTGCTTGCTCGGATTCACCTGTACGCAAACGGTACACCGAGGACATGTTTCAGATGTCGGATTGGTGATAAGAGGTGGCAGGCAGGCACTATAGGGCAATCGCGCGTCCCTCGAGAAACCTATTCAATCTGCTGCGGACGTTCATTGCGTTGCCGTTTGGCAACATCGCACTGAGTATGCGCTCGCTGACGCGATACCCTTTTGAACCCGTCGGTGACGTCGCCCGATCGGCAAACCGTAACGATCGCACCGATTGTGACGGACAATCCAAACCTGCTCGCTTACAACGATTGAACCGACGATTAGGGATTATATGTATGAGTCCGTTCATATCGATCGTGCCAATTACCACCTCTGTGATGGCGCGACTGCTGGCAGTTTTAGGCTTATGCGAACGGTCTTTGGAGGGCCGCTGTTGCTAGCATTGTTTGTCTTCGTCTGCGGTGCCACAGCTACTGAGGTAGGCCTGTCACCTGGCTCGACACGACCTGTCGAAGTTGGTCCGCGAATGGTGTTAGTTTCCGATCCGACGGAAGTAGAGCAGCCTTTTGCCGACGAAGATGATGACCCGTTGGAGGCACTGTTGGAGCTTGATCTTTTCGAATTGCAGGAAGTACGCGTTGTTCCAAGTCCCTTTTCAACAGCCTGGGGCACCGCAGACGTAACGGGCGAGGAGCGTCAACTCGCTGCATCGTCCGCGAGCGCCAATGTTGTTGGCGGCGCTGAGGCGATGACGCGAAACACGACCGATGCCGGCAGTTTGCTTAGTCGGTCGAATACAAATCCTGGTGTGTACACGCAACAGAGAAGCCCCATCATCAGCGATCCCCGGATCCGTGGCTATCGATTCGGGCAGTATCTGGCTCGCGCTGATGGTGCTTTCTGGGTGCCCGCGCGACTAGATATCGACTCTATCTTGAGCAAGATCGATTCGAAGATTATCGACGACGTCATTGTTATTAATGGTCCCTATTCCTCTCGGTACGGACCCGGGTTCAGTTTCATTGATGTTGTGACGAAAAGTACGCCTCGCTACGAATATGGCCCTGGGTGGGAGGGAAGTACGTCGCTGAACTACAACGGAAATGGTCAACAGTGGAACGGGAGCCAATATCTGCAAACCGGTGGCGAGGCTTGGGGAGCGTCGGTGTACTACGGCCATTTGACCGGGTCGGATTATCGCGATGGAGGCGGCAAGCGTATCCCATCCAGTTACAACTCACGAAACCTGAACGCGGCCATCGGCCTTGATCTTGCCGAATACACTTCGCTCGAGTTTCGGTATTTGCGGCAGGATCAAACCGACGTCGAACTCGCCGGACAGTTTACCGATATCGATTTCCTCGTGACCGATGGGTTCGCCCTGAACCTGAAGTCTACGGATCACTCTTGGATCGATCTCATTAGCTTTGATGGCTGGTACAATCGCACGCGGGCCGCGGGTAGCGGTGGTCGGGCCTCAAAGCAATCGCTCTTCAACAGCGTTTTTGACGCTCCTGCGCCGAGAGGCGGGCTGACGTTACCACGAAATAGCGAGACCGACTTCGATGTTTCGTCAACAGGATTCACTTCGGCGTTTACGTGGGGTAATGTCGAAACTTTGCAGACGACGCTCGGTGCGGATGTACGACACTACGAACAGAGTTTGACGGAAATTCAGATTCGTCCAGCCGGCGGCGGTGGTTTCCGTACGGCGACCGAGGATGTAATTACATTACTCCCCGACTCGAAATCCACGAATCCTGGGCTCTTTGGTGAATGGGTCTTCGCGGCAAGTGACCGTTTGAAGATCAAGACCGGCGGTCGTGTTGATTGGGTTTCGGTGAGCGCCGGTCCGGGAGTAATTACGCGACGCGGTGGAGCGAGTTCACGTGACGTGATTGGCCCGGATCGTGACAGCTCTTTCACGCTCTGGTCTGCGTACGTAAGCGGCGACTATATGTTGAACGAAACGCTGACCGCCAACGTGGGCTATGGTCTTGCGCAGCGGCCACCCACGCCCACGGAACTCTACGCGATGCGTCCGTTCCAGTCGCTTCTGCAGCAAGGCCTGAACCGAGTCCAAGGCTATCCGTTTCTGGATCCAGAGCGATTGAAGCAACTGGATATAGGCTTGCGGACTACGAAAGACAATTTTCGCGGTGGCATTCGCGGGTTCTACGCTTGGATTGATGATTACATCACGTCGCAAGGATTCTCCGTGGACCCTACTTCAAGTTCAGAACGCATTACATCCGTCTTTGTGAACACCCCGGAAGTGACACTCGCGGGCGGAGAGGCCTATGGCGAATGGGACGTGACTTCAACCGCCACGCTGTTTGGAAGCGTGATGTATGTCGAAGGTACCAACCAAACCCTTAATCAACTCTTGTTTGACACACCGAGTTTGCCGGAACCGCCTGGCAGTAGCTCCGGCGCAGGATTCGGACGTGGGGCATTCGATCAGACGCCCGGCGTGGAACCATTGCCCCAGATTCCTCCATTGGAGTCCCGTTTGGGGATTCGTCTTAATGCAGCTGGGCCCGATCCGCTCTGGGGAACTGAGTTTCTCGCCCGCATCGTTGACGACCAGGACCGGGTTGCCGGCGGATCACTTCTCGAGCAGGCCACACCCGGATTTACCACGTTTGATTTTCGAGCCTTCTATCGTCCGTACGATGATCTAACGATCATCTTCGGCGTCTTGAATTTCACCGACAAGCGATACCGTGAACATCTGGATAACAGAGCCGGCAATCAGTTGTACCAGCCCGGCATTTCTGGCTACGTCGGATCAGAACTCACCTACTGACGCGGCGACTCTCTATTGTCACTGCCGGAGTGGGAGCACGTTCACTTCGGCTTTACGTCGCCACTGGCAGTCCTATCTTACGCCCCGATCGGCAGCAGCGTTTGTATTTCTTTCCGCTGCCACAAGGACAGGGCGCATTGCGGCCGACTCGTTTCGGCCGTCGCAGGAGAGACCGCGACAATAATGCTCTGGTGTTCTGTCGATACATGGCCTCCATCATCTTGTACGTTTCGGGATCTCGTCGAGCCAAAACCTCTGGGGCCTCGAAGAAGTACTCCGTCAAAACGGCGAAGTATTCCGCTTCGTTGGTGAAGGCATAGTCATCGATGTGGTCGTTGCCGTTGACGGGTCGCTTGAGTTCGCCACCAACCCACTCGATCCACGGATGTACGACGTCGCGGGGAATCCCAGCGGGCAGCCCGTCGACCGCACCATCTGCCTTGTCGACGAGATGAGCGAATTCGTGGATGCCCACGTTTCGTTTGTCCTTTGAATTTGCAAATCCTGCGATCAGCGACGGCTTGGAGAGAATCATCACGCCGCTGAGATGATTAACGCCAACCATGCCAAGAGTATTCGGATCAGCTTCATCGTCGGTACGATAGTCGTCGTCGAACGCGCCTGGATAAATCAGAATCTCTCCCAGGCGGGAATACTCCCAATCATCAAACCCGAAGATGGGGATGACTGCGCTGGCGGCTACAAGAACCCGACACAGTTCGTCGACGTCTGTGCGAACGCCCGTGATTGGCACTTCATCTAGAAACACCTTGATGAGGTTCCGGAAGCGTTGTCTTTGCGTTTCGTCCAACGCAAGAAAGAAGTCGACATGCGTCTGCAGCCCATGCTCCCATTCCTCCGGAAACGGCGCCTTGATGACGGTCATTCGCCGCTTGGTTCGTCGGCGGATATACCAATAGACAGCCGCGACGAGTGGGAAGGCGACGAGGATGTAATGGTTGAAGTACCCCAATCCAGCTAATAGCAAGCCGGTCATCACGGCGAAGATCGACGCCGTGTAATGATTGCTGCGGTTTGAAGCCGGGGTTACGAGCATGGCGTTATTGATCCAGGACTGTCTGGTCCGTAGAAAACCGTATTTCGGGAAGCCGCCGGTCTTGGCCGTAACTCGATTTTGCGCGGCGGAGTTGCGCTACGAACGAGAGGATAATACGGGGGATAACTCCATCCTGCCGGCAATCGTAAACTTCGCGAGGTGTGCGCGAATGCGTCTTATTCACTTTTCTTAAGCATGTTTCCTTCGCCGCTGATCGGTTCGAGTGTTACCCGATGGAACCGATAGCGACAATCGTAGGCACCGAGAAAGAGTGCGGTATCATTTGGCGTCTTCCAATAGTCTGACAAAGACAGTCGTGACGAGTCGCCCGACCAGTCGATGATCAGGTTTCCGTCAACTGCCACCATCACCTGTTGCTCTCTCACCGTAACGATGACTTGCGAGAGCCTGTTCTGCTGGAACACCTTTCCAAGAAACGTCGAGTCATTTCCCACATTACGTCCATCAATGTTCTCGAGAGCGGACTGTCCTCGTTCGTCGCGGCTGAAGTTCAACAAAGCGGCGAATCGATTGTCTGCCGAACGTTGGCCGAGCAGCAGGCCGTGGGGTAGATCCAGCGGCTCGACAACTAGCTTAAGCCGATATTCTTCAGGGGGTGTGTACGGCAGTTCAATCCTCGCCCCGGGCCGCTTTGGACTCAGCAACTTGTTCGCGTCCTTAGACCACTCGCCCTGCATCCAGCCTGTGTCCACATCGACTAAAGCCAACAGGTCAACTTCGTTTGTGGGCAGCTCTGCGATTACTTTCGCACTGTTGCCACTCTCGCTGGCCAACGCTAGATCGGAAGAAAGCGCCAGTGGCTGGGGATTCATTCGCGGATTGCTACGCACCTGCAAATAGCCCCATAGTTCCGCCGTCACCCCGCTTTCAAGCTCGGCATCAACGCGATAACTGATCGGTATCGCTCGATCAAACTCGCCCAAGGTTGCAAATGCAGGCGCGTTGCCTGTCCATGATTGTGGTACTTCAATCCACGGGCTCCCGATCGCCGTTTGTAATCGAATTCTCAGCAACTTGACCTTTGCATTCTCGGGCCAATTAAGCGCGAGGCGTATTTCTTGGTGCGGTTTGGGAGTGGCCGGATCGGGGATCGCCCGGAAACGAGAGAAGAGTTCGATTTGTTCGTTTGGGGTAACGTCTTGTGGGATCCAGCCAAGACGAGACTTCTGCTCTTTGTCTATCCAAGACTCGGAGATCCATCCGAGATACTGTGCCCCGCTCATCACCGACCCATTGCCCGGTTCGGGATGGGGCAAGCCGACGGTATGACCGCAGCCTTCGTGATAGATCACGCAATCCGAACCTCGATAGGGGACACGCCAGCCATCGGCGCTCACCAAGCCCCAGCCAACACCTCGGTCCGCAATATACGTAGCTCTTGCGCCACCTGAGGTTGCAAAAGGAAAGTGGTGTCCTTCTTTGTTGATATGGCCTTCGAACGCAAGCTTGCCGTTCTCGGGATGCAGGCGATAGAAGTCGTCCAACGGTCGCCAGTTGATCTCACTCAACGCAAGAAGAATCGGGAACGCCTTACGGTCGCCTTTGCCGAAGTCGAGTCGTCGGTCAGATTCACTAAGTGTCCTAAAGAAGATTGCGTTCTGATCTCCACGACGCAATTGCGCAGTACTTGCTTCGGATACGAGCGGTTCGGAATGTACGACCGTCGTCAGTTTCGTTTGCCCCTGGAACTCGCGTTCGTGAAACAGTTCGATCCGTCGACAATAGTAGTCAACGCGTTCTCGCCAGTCAGGTAACGGCGTTCGATCCGATGGAACAAAGTAGACGATTGTGACTTTGAGGTTGCCAGTTTCGTATTTGCCATCCCAGGTCTTCGTCTTTGCGAAGCCCGGCGACGTGAGTACGAGCAAGAATACAGCGGCGAGCAGGGATCTCATGGTGACCGTTGGGTTGGAGCATAGTGGGAAGCAGCTGCAACAGGATACCATGCCGCGGCTGCGCTGCGCACAACTGTCGTGCCTCTGGCTCGACCGTGACCGAGAGATTTTATCGCGAACGGGCGCGGCGCCATTGGTTTTGGCAGGTTGAATACCAGCCACCTAGCTTGGCAGCCAAGCTGCTCGCGGTATCGAGATTAGTTGCCCCGAACCTGCCCCACTGGAAAGGGTCGTCGTTCGCCGTGACGAGCTGGCAGTCGGCCGTAAGGGCGCAGAGCAACCCTAAATCGCGAACAATGTCGGTTAGCTCAGGCGATGTGAAACCGTAAGGAAAGGAAAACGTCGGGCTTGCGATCTGAAAGTTTGCTTTCAGCGTATCGACGGACTCCTTCAGGTCAGCTCGAAACGCGACAGGCCGATCTCGGAAGTCCTCGTGACTATGGGTGTGTGAGCCGAGTTCGATCAGCCCCGAATCCAGCATCTCGCGGCATTCAAGCGTTGATAGCGGACGCGCGGTCTCGACGTCATCTTGGGACCAGTCGTCAAAAGGGAAGCGATCATGCGAATCGAGGTAGCGCGTTGCCAGAAAGACCGTCGCCGGGACAGCGAACTCGCGAAGTATCGGCCACGCCTTTCGATAGACGTCGTAAAAGCCATCATCGAACACGATCGCGAAGGTGTGCGACGACAGACGCTGTTGATTCTCTCGTTGTTCGATGAGCGTCCGCAGTGGCAGCGGTCGGTAGCCGAGGCGAAGGAGGCCCGTGATCTGCTTCCGGAACAGCGTGGGCGATACATTCAGCATCGCAGGATCAGGCCCGACGCCGTCGGCGACTCGATGGTAGGTCAGGATGCCGAAGGCGTTTTGATTCGTTGGGCCAAGCAAACGAAGCGGACTTATTGCCCGCAGCACACACCGATGCCATAAGCGTCTTCGCCTCGACATCAGGGCCGAGGGCAATTGCGGGAAACGCAACGTTGCGTCGACGTCCGCGAGCGTCTCGGGCATGGCTCTCTCTCAATGAGACGCACGGTGAAAGACGACGGCGATCAGCGTCGCCCACAACAGTTTCAGATCGTATAGCAAACGGCGCGACCGGATGTAGCGGATGTCCATTCGCATCCACTCGACGAACGATATACGCATTCCGCCCGAAACTTGCCAGATACAAGTCAATCCCGGCGTCACGGAGAGTCGCGTTTGCTGCCAGTTTTCGCATTCCTCCGACTCGTCGCAGGGTAGAGGCCTTGGCCCCACTAGCGACATGTCGCCGATCAGCACGTTCCAAAACTGCGGGAATTCGTCGATGCACGTTCGACGCAGATAACGTCCCACACTCGTGACTCGCGGATCGTCTTTGATCTTAAAGGCGGGGCCGTCTTGTTCACTGTTAGCTCGCAAGGCATGCTTCAGCTCCTCGGCTCCGACGATCATCGTTCGAAACTTGTAAATCTTGAATGGCTTCCCACCCAAACCTGCTCGGACTTGAGTGAATAGCACGGGGCCTGCGGAGTCGAGCTTGATGGCAATCGCGGCAATTGCCATCAAAGGTGTCGCGAGAATCAACCCAAGTGCGGCTCCAAAAACATCGAACACGCGCTTCCACCATGGAAGCGGCTCGACGAGTAGGTCGTCGGGCGAACTAAGCGTTGCAGAAGCGGAGACAACGTTGTTGTCTTGAGTTCCAGTTTCTGGATACACATAGATCGTTTTAGGGAGCGAACCCCCATCGCTATCGATGTGATCGGCGATGTCGCGTCCAACCTTCTCCGCTCCTGTCGCGTCTGTACCGGGAAGCAATACTCCGACTTCTCTCGACGTCAACAATCCTGCTCGGTCGATCAGTCGAATCCGATGGCGACAGGCCTCGGCGAGTGGTTGAATCTTTGAGACGTAACCACGATCGGAACAATCGAAAACAACGATCGAGAAGCACGAACCGTTTCAGTCGACTCGCATCCGCTCTTCATTAATCGCGCGGCGAAATTCCAAAGACGTTCGGAGATCGCCAACGTTTCGTGACCTTTGAAACAATCGAATTAGAAACATCTTTAATTTCCCTTCCGCAACTGCGGGAAATCGAATTGGCAGTTTGTTCGTATCGCCAAAAGAAGAGCGTGAGGCTTACAATCGGTGATACAACCACCCTGGAATGTGATTCTTTCGTTTGTTCAAAACGACTCCTAGTACTCTGGCGTTGACTTGTTCGAACTGACGCTTAACGCGCTGAGCGACTTGTCGTCGGGTGCGTTCTGATTCGAGAACAAGAAGAAACCCGTCGACCAATTGCGACGCCAGAACCGTCTCGTCCATCTCGCTGGCCGGCGGTAGGTCGATCACGATCAGCTCGAAGTCTTGCCGAAGGTTCTCCGTCAAATGGATTGCGCGTGCATCGGCAAATCGTCCTGGATGGGGGTCACTCGGTCCTGCGGGGAGGACGAACAGATTCTCGTGAGTCGTCCCCGTAATACACTCTTGAGCCGCCAATTCGCCCGACAGACAGTCGGCAAGGCCGGGAGATGGCCTGACACCGAATCGGCTTGCAACTGCGGCGCGCCTTGGATTTGCATCGACCAGCAGCACCTTCCCAGGCGACAGATCCGCCGCACAAATGGCAAGGTTGGCTGCTACAACGCTGACTCCTTCACGACGAACGCAACTCGTCACGCCGATGACTCGGCCCTGAGCGCTCTTTGTTGACAGCATGGCTTGAATTCGTTGAGCGAGAGATTGTATTTGGCTGAGCGTCTCAGATGATTTCGCCGACGAACGGTTCGTGCGTGGCGAAGCGGTTGATGTGGCGGTTGTGCTCATGACTGTTCGGTCTCTTTTGAACTCGAAGTGAGTAGTAGACGGTGCGTGCTGCGTGTCGCGTCTGTTTAACCCAGTGATAGGCGGTGTGACCGAGTCCGCGGGAGCGAGGCCAGTACTGGCAACCCTAGACTCGCCTCAACGTCGGTGACCGTTCCCAAAGATTCGTCGAGCAGTTCGGAGGCGTAGGCCAGACCGACCGCTCCGAGAAACCCCGCAACCAATGCAAGGGATACGATTAAACTCCCTTTCCGGCTGAGCGATTTTCCCATCAGTGTTGGGGCTTGCGTCAATTGAAGGTTCGAGATGTGTCCCGTTTCCAATTGTTTGTCGATTCGTGCCTGTTCCAGTTTCTTCACAACAAGCCGATGGTTTTCGATTGCTTCCTCGGCCCTTCGTTCGACCTGGGCGATCTTCACCTCCTGTTCGTTCATGTCGTTCAGCTTGAGCTTCGTTGTTTCATAATCTTCTTGAAGCGCCAGTCGTTTCGCTTTTAATGCGGCAACCTTTGCCAGTTCGTTCACTAATTGCTGATGATTGAGTACCAGCGTCCCCTCGTCGAGTTGGTCCTTGGTGGCAACGACTTGAGG